>Ga0247608_10000156_pt1 | contig 129786 bp, 114 predicted proteins | sample 176DNAGHGlowgp2_FD_193490 | JGI IMG/M metagenome (GOLD analysis project Ga0247608, IMG submission 193490) | Sheep rumen microbial communities from Palmerston North, Manawatu-Wanganui, New Zealand - 1766 DNA GHGlow gp2 | ecosystem: Host-associated > Mammals > Digestive system > Stomach > Rumen...
TTCGTTGTGCTGTTCTTGGCAATGTAGGATACGATGCTTCCCCTGGGCTGATCAGGTGTTCCCGTCACGACAGCCAGGTATTCCTTGTCCACCCTGTGTGTTCTGATCTGATCGGACAGTCTTGATGCCGCCTTGGAAGTTCTCGCGAAGATCATTACTCCTGACACGGGGCGGTCCAGCCTGTGAACAAGTCCCAGATACACGTTGCCGGGCTTGTTGTATTTTGCCTTAATGTAATCCTTGAGGAGCGTCAGCATGTCAGGTGCACCCGAAGAATCGGCCTGTGACAGGACACCTGCAGGCTTCATCGCCACTATAATGTGATTATCCTCATAGAAGACATCCATGTCACTTGCTCCACCTTGTTGTAAAACCGCACGGGAGATAGATACCGTGTTTGCTGACCGGAAGGCACAATTCACCGGCTTCTATGTTGCCCCCGGGCAGTGCCAGTCGTGCCACCTGCGCTATCGCTTCCCGATATCTCAGTCGCATAGGAGCTGATTATGAAGAAAAGCGGATCGTCCGACAGAAGAAGTCCCGCCCTTGAGACGAACTCATATATCGAATCCTCCAGCTTCCACAATTCTCCGGAAGGTCCTCTGCCGTAAGCAGGAGGATCCATTATGATGCCGTCATACTTCCGGCCTCTCCTTATCTCGCGCTCGACAAACTTCTGGCAATCCTCTGTTATAAATCTGATGTAATTATCAGAGAGGCCCGATGCCGCCACGTTCTCCTTGGCTCTTGAGACCATTCCCTTGGAGGCATCCACATGCACCACTTCATCAGCACCGTGCGCGGACGCTGCGATCGTCGCACCGCCGGTATAAGCAAAAAGGTTCAGCACCTTAATATCTTTCTTCCCGGCCTTTTTGGCATCACTTATCAGCTTCCCTGCAAAATCCCAGTTTGCCGCCTGTTCCGGAAATAGCCCGGTATGCTTGAACGACGTCGGCTCGATAATAAATGTCAGGTGTTTGTCAAGCGAATCGTAACCGATCTTCCAGGACGCCGGCATTGACTTAAGCTTCGTCCAGGAACCTCCGCCCGAAGAAGATCTGTTATACACAGCGTGAGGGTCGCATATAGAGTCGAACCCTTCGATGGGCCATATAACCTGCGGGTCAGGTCTCCTGAGCAAAATTTTGCCCCAGCGCTCGTATTTCTCGCCGGAGGCGCAGCTTATAACTTCAAAATCTTTCCAATTGCCGGCTACAAACATCATAATCTTCCTGCCTATCTGACTGTGATCTCAGATGACTCGGCAAGCCTCACATCGCCTGCATACAACTCGACATGATACCTGCCATCCCTGAAATATTCGTTCTGTGTATATATCATCGCATCGAAATCAAACTTTACCATAATATCATCGTCCAGCGCAACATCCATGGCAGCAATCTCGGTCGTACCCCTGTACAGTTTTGCCGTAATATCAACAGTCATCTTCCGGCTGAAGCAGAACACATTGATAAGCGCTGAAGGCTTGCTGATAGATAAGTCCTTTACGGGATTCCCGAGGAGCGGATCGTACCACATGTTATCAACAATATAGGGCTTCAGGTAATCATCACTGATGTGGGCAGGAACGCCTTTGTCATTCAGGTATTCCAGTCCGTCATAGGGTCTGAGTAAAGAATCGTAGAAATCATTCAGATCTGAGAACATCCAGCTGCCGGATTCATCCTTGACAAGCCTGAAGGTTATCCTTTCGCGGGTCTTCTTGAGACCGTCGATCGCCTTCTTGTAGTCTTCGACGGTAACAGGTGTCTTATCAAGATCCAGAGCCCTGGGGATTCCGGTAAATTCAACTATGCAGACCGCCGTATCTCGTTCATCCTTGATCTTCGTGCTTACCACTTCATAGCTGACATTGCGCAGTGAATACCTGAACAGTTCCAACTGCTCATCATTGATCTCAGACATATCGTAAGCCTTATCGGCCATAGAATTGAGATCTGTGCTGCAGCCTGAATCAAAGAATTCATCAAGAGTACTTGTAACAAAGTATTCGGCATCACCTTCCTCGATCCCGTCCAAAAGGAAGCCGCAGCCGGCAAATGCGGCTGCACAGACGCTCAACAGGATGATGACCGTCAAATGCCTGACAAGTTTTATGGAAAGTGATCTCATTACAGATTCCTTTGATTTTCTTTAAGTAATCATTATACAACAAAAATGCACATGTATCATCGGGACGTGTTTCATTGATAAGCAAACAAGAGAGCGCCCCGTTACAGGACGCTCTCCGGTCATTCAGGTATGTAGCGCATCAGATGTCAGTAGACTTCTGCTCGAGAACGTTGCACTTCGCAATTGCATAAGGATCATCGATGCTGTCCTTATTTGCCGCGATAACGACAGTGTATATACCGGGCTTCATCTCTGAAGGAGTGTAGTCAATATCATAATAGATATATCCGTCGTCGTATTCGGTTGTCTTGATCGTATCGCTGAACTCAGGCTTGGAATAATCGATATCAGCATTGCCGTCTTTACCGGCATAGTAGTATGCATAGTAGATCTCGCCGGCATTCTCATATACTTCGATGGAGAAAGCGAGATTCTTTACGTCTCCGTAGTAGACGCCGTCCTTGACCTTTGTTCCCTCATCTTCATCATACTCAAACCACTGAACTTCCTTGATCTTTGCAAATGAAGTGTTGTAGAACTCATAGCAATCAGTCTTGGGCTGGAAATTGCTCGGAGCAGGTGTCGGAGTTGCCTTGGGAGCAGTAACATATGTCGTACCTGCTGTCAGGAAAGTATCATCTGCGGCAATATAGAACTGTATCTCATAGGTACCTTCCACAAGACAATTATTATCTGTAGCCGCATTCTGCTCAACACCGTAAACAGCCTCTGCAAAATAATCTGTTGTATGTGCAGGTGAGCTCCTGTATACCTCACTGCCATCCTTCAATACAATGTAGTAATAATCGATATCCGGATTATCCTTGAAGTAAAGATCCAACTCGATCTGTTTTACGTTAGTATAGTAACCTGCATCCGAGGCATACCACTTCGTATAGTCAACCATGTTTACTATATCATTAGAGTCAGGTCCGAACTTAAATTCATCATCAAGGAAGGAATAAAGATCCGCAAGATTCTCAAGAGTCTTCTCCGTGATATAGTACTTCTCTTTCTTCAGGGTGAGAGTACATTCCACCTTGTACTTCTTTACATCTTTGCAGGATTTGATTGCACTTGCCATCTCATCAGCCGTCTTGATATTGTCGTCTGTCAGGACTTTCTGATAATCAGCTATGGAGAAGATCACGTTGCATGTTACCGTACCTTCTTTCTTGCCTTCTGCAATGGAATCGCTGTCAACTTCATAAGTGATAGTGTCGGCTATTGCCTTCTTAACACTCTTCTCGTCGGACTCCATACCGGACATAGACAATTTGTCATCGATCTTATCCTTTACGTTGTCATCTACGTCGTCGGCAATTTTGCACAATCCTTCTGCATCGAGGCTCGATGCAGCTTTGGCAAATGACTCAACCTTCTTGGACACAGCTTCGTTGTCGATCTTGCTGCATGCTGCAAAAGATGCCATCATAGCAAGGATCAGCGCGAATGCAGTCGCTTTCTTCGCCTTAATCATCAACCCACCTCCGTGAATACTTTTGTTGCGATAATTAAGGTTATTTTAATCTATTTGGGCAAAAACGCAATAATCAGATACTTGTCAGACGGGCCCAGGGAAATACGGCGATGTGTACTGGATCAAGTCAACTGTACCATCATAAGCGTATACAACAGTAAGTCTTGTGTCAGCCTTATTGAATGTGCTCATGAACCCTTCATCCCCGGCAGGATAACCGTATGCCGATTCAACCTCCTGCCTTGTACTGCCGATACTTATCCCTTCAGGAGTGCTTCCGCTTCCGTTCAGTGACATAAAAGTAATGATCTCACGCCCCTCTACTACCGAAGTATGTACATACACCGTACTTTGCTTAAAGAAATAACTATTTCCGGGTGATCCTGCAAGATCGATCTGAGTGCTGAACAGACCGGAATCATCTCCACTCTGCGGTTGAGGACTTCCGGTATCAGTGCCGGCCGGATCGTCTTTTATGACATCATATTTGATACCCTTTTCCGCGAAGTCCGACAGGTAGTCCTCCATATCTGTATTGACCCTGAGCGATACGCCGTCAACATCTATCATAAATCCTTCCGTTCCTGCGGGAACAATGATGTCTTTGCGCTGTACGGGCGTAGGCTTGGGTTTATTTCTATTCACCCTGACAGTCTCCGTGTCTATAAGACGGTCATCTGATGCACCGAATACTCTGAACTCGTAATTGCCTTCTGCCAGATAACCGTCATCCATTGCCGCGCCGTTGCTCTCATCGAAATAACATGAGAATCTTCCATAGATCACACTGGAAGGACTGCGGAACAACTCCTTGCCGTTATAGGTGACTGTGTAATAATACTTGAATCCGGAACCCGATATATTGCTGCCCTCATCACGGTTGAAATCATAATACAGCTCAAGATAGGATACATTTGTGAGAGCGCCATTAACAGGGTCAGTCATCCACCATTTCTTCTCTATAGCTGCGGATATATCCTCTGAAGTAAAGCCTATCTGTATATCATCGTCAAGGAAAGAATACAGTTCGCTAAGACCATCAAGGGTATCTGCAGTCACATACCACTGTTCATCCTCACAAACAAGGTAGCATCTGACAACATAACCTGTCTTGATCTTGGCATCACCTATCTCTCTTGCCATCTGCTTGGCAAGCCTGAGCTTCTTATCGGCAATGACTGCCTTATAGTCAACAATTGTAAATTCAATATCAACTTCAGCAGATTCATTGTCATCACCAATCACCAGAGAGTCTTTATCCACCTCATAACCGATTGAGCCTGCAATGACCCTCATTACAAGCTTTTTGTCATCATCCAGGTCCGAGATATCCATCCTGTCGCTGACAGATTTAGCAGCCTGATAATCCGACTCACACACGCATTTAAAAAGCCTGTCACTGTCAAGCAGACTGACAGATTTTGCAAAATGATCTGCGCGCTTAAGTATGGCTTCACTGTCTGCCTTAGAACTGCACGAAGCAAAGATGCAAAGAACGGCAGTCAGGGTTAGAACCAATAATACTTTTCTTATTATTCTCATGATATACAGTATATCACTAATTGCTGAAACTTGTGCTATAATGGATAAAGTGCCCAAGAATGGTTTTAAGGAGGTTTGTGCTATGTCTTCACCGCATATCCTTATATGCGACGATGATCCCGTCGTCCACGAGTCGCTCGCGCTTTATTTTGATAATGAGAATTTTACACATTCTGATGCTTATGACGGTGCCGAAGCACTCAGTCTTATTCATACAGCTAATCCTGACCTCATCCTCCTTGATATCATGATGCCCGAGATGAGCGGCATTGAGGTCTGTAAGGAGGCACGTAAGACACTTACCACTCCCATTATCTTCCTGTCTGCCAAAGGCGACGAGATAGACAGGATCCTCGGACTTGAGCTCGGCGCAGACGACTATATCGTTAAGCCTTTCTCTCCCCGCGAAGTTATCGCGCGTATCAAGGTTGTTCTGAGAAGGACCGGAGAGAGTACCGAGAGTTCCAACATACTTAAGTACTACGAACTCGAGATCAATGTAAGCAATTACGTGGTTAAGATCCGCGACGAGATAATCCCCTTCACTCCCAAGGAAGTTGAGATCCTTCACTATCTTGCTTCACACCCGGGACAGGTCTATAACAGAGAACAGATAATCTCGGCTATCTGGGGTGACAGCTATTCCGGAGATCCAAGAACCGTCGATACACACATCAAGCGCATAAGACAGAAGGTCAACGTCGAAGGTGCAAGATGGAATATCCAGACCGTTTACGGAATCGGCTATAAGTTCGAGGTTCAGTAATGTTTCAAAGCACGCTGCTGAGAAGAACGATGACATTGGTGATCGGTGCACTGGTGGCATCGACCTTTCTTACTCTTGTAGCATTTCTGCTCGCAGGCCGCAATGTTACCGTAAACAACGAGATCAACAGGACCCTGGAACAGACGCGCGGAATATCCAACGCCATCCAACAAGTCCCCGAGTATTTCAATGATGATAATTTTGTCAATTTCTTTCTGGATTCTTCCCTCATCACTGATAAGGATATCTTCATACTCGATGCAGACAAAGAGCTGCTCGCCCAGCCTTCTGGGAATCACCGCATTCTTGACGAGGCCAAGACTGACCTTGCATTCAAATATATAAAGGAATCTTCTTTCGATGGTGAAGAGACTGACGGCATCAGATATGTACCCATAGAATCGACTGTCAGCGGAGAGAGGATCCTCATTACTCTCTGCAGCATATCGTACAAAGATAAACCCGGTTTTCTCTGTACATTGTCGATCGTCAAAGACTTCGATACTGTCATCACTTCCTTTGTAAACATCCTTGCTCTCTCTACACTGCTTGCCGCAATGGCGATGCTCATACCATCATATATAATGGTCAACCAGATCATCCTCCCTATCCAGAACGTGAATGAAGTTGCAAAGCAGTTTGGACAGGGCAATATGTCTGTCAGAGCCGATGAGACACACAAGGGCGAGATCGGTGAGCTCGGAGCCTCGTTTAACATGTTGGCTGACAGATTGTCACAGTCTATCACCGATCTGACGATTGAGCGTAACAGACTCGAGGATATCTTCAATGTCATCTCCGAAGGGATCGTTGTTGTCGACCAGAAGTGTTCTCCGATAGTTGTCAACAACGAGGCAAGGACGATCTTCACTAACGCTCACAGGAGCAACCTCTTCACGGAGAGGCTGCAGCTCATCCCTTTCGATGAGATATGGAGCGATTATGAAGCGTGCCTCGACACGGGCGAGACAAAGCAGAGAACTGTTGAAGGTCCCGATTATGCGTATCTGTCGACTATCGTGCCCAAGCTCGATACTGAGGGCAAGTGCGTAGGCGCGATCGGTTTCTTCCGGGACATCTACGATGAACAGAAGCTGGAGAGAACGAGAAGAGATTACGTATCCAACATATCGCACGAACTTAGAACACCTCTGCAGACTCTGAGGGGTCTCATCGAACCTCTCGCAGACGGAATGGTCAAGAAGGAAGAAGATAAGCTCAGGTATTACAACATCATCATGAATGAGACAATGCGTCTGTCCAGGCTCATTGATGACATGCTTGAGCTGTCCAAGCTCCAGTCCAGAGCCGTTGCTTTCAAGAGTTTCCCGTTCGATCTTAATACGCTGTTGGAAGACCTTGAGACAAAGTTCCGTCCCATCATGAAGGAATCCGGCATCAACTTCAAGGTGAAGTTCAATTCCGGCAGAGTTCCGACAGTCATGGGCAATCCCGACCGTGTCGAGCAGGTGCTGATCATACTTCTCGACAACGCCAAGAAATACACTCCCGAAGGTAAGAGCGTAACTATCTATACCGATTACATCGAGAGCTCCAACAAGGTAAATATCTCCGTATCGGATACAGGTCAGGGAATCCACGAATATGACATCAATCATATCTTCGACAGATTCTTCAAAGCCGACCGTGCCAGAGGCAAGAAAGGCAGCGGTCTCGGTCTGTCGATCGCCAAGGAGCTGCTCAACTACATGGGTGAGGACATCACCGTCGAGAGCGTCTACGGGGAAGGCACAACTTTCAGATTCACACTGACCAAGGCAGAAGCATATGAGACCTGGAAGTAAGCGGATCAACAAATACCTGTCAGAATCAGGAGCATGTTCAAGGCGCGGTGCGGACAAACTCATAGAAGAAGGACGCGTTACAATTAACGGAATTACTGCAACACTGGGCTCGTCGGTATCAGACGGCGATGTCGTCGAACTTGACGGCAGGGGAATACTTCCCGCCGAAGACAAGATCTACCTCGCCTTCAACAAACCTCTCGGCATCACGTGCACAACAGATCATGATGACCCGACAAATATCATTGACTATATAAATTATCCCGAGCGCATCTTCCCTATCGGGCGTCTGGACAAGAACTCGTCAGGTCTGATCCTTCTGACAAATGACGGAGACATAGTAAACACTCTCCTTCGTGCAGAGAATAACCATGATAAAGAATATATAGTATCAGTAGATAAACCGCTCCGTTCCGACTTCCGTTCCAAAATGGAATCGGGCCTGCCGGTGTTAGGTCAGATCACTCTTCCATGCGAAGTGGAAGTTCTCGGTTCCCGAAGATTCAGGATCGTACTCCATCAGGGACTGAACAGGCAGATCAGAAGGATGTGCGAATACCTCGGTTACAGAGTAGTCAAGCTTCGCCGTGTGCGCTTTATGAACATCGAATTAGGCGATCTCCCTCTTGGTGAATACAGAAGGTTAACAACGCAGGAGACAAAAGAGATTACAAAAGAGGTGCCCCGATAATATAGGCACCTCTTAAATTTATCATCTTATAAAGATTGGAACCGATTATTCTTCCTTCTTCTCTTCACTTTCCGAACTATCTGAACTGTCTGAACTGTCTGCTTCATCCGCAGCGTCAGCAGCCTCAGCAACTTCATCAACCTTCTCTTCCACTGCTTCAGCTGCACCGGAAGACTCTCCCTTTGCCTCTTCGATAATTGCATCGAGAGCGTCATCATCGACGGAAGATGTCTTCTCAGACTCGTTCCAGAATCTTACCTTATCTTCGCTGTTGCGGGCACCGTATGCATCTGCAATGGCAAAGGTCTCTTCACGCAGCTTAAGGAAATCCTCCTTGGAAGCCAGATCTCTTGTTGAAGTCTGGAAGCAAGCATCCTCGAAAACATTATCAAGGACAAGATACATTGCCTTATCGCCGCCCAGGTTGTTATCCACAAGAGCCTCCGCTCTGTCAGGTGTACCTTCTCTCGCGTCGAAATTCTCGAATGCGATCTTGATCGTGCTGAACCTGAACCTGAGAACTACATTCTTCTCATTATAGTCAATTGCAACGCGGTACTTTGCTATAAGGAACGACTGGATAAACACCAGTACGCAGATCAGAACTCCCAATGACGCAATTATCGCTGCAGGTAGAAGTGATCCCATTTTGATGAAGCCGAAGACTGCGATAGCCGCAAATACCGCACAAAGTATCAGAGAGATTATCCTTCTTGATACGATCTGCTTGCCGCTGGCCGGGAAACAGTGCACGCCTTCCTGCGGAAGTGCGCTGATCTTTGCCTGATCTTCAAATCCTGATGCCATAATAAACCCTCCTTATCAATTACCGGAAAGCACTTTGATACGTTCTTCAACGCCCTTGTACATTTCCTTATACTTAGCTAATTTCTCGCGCTCTGCGTTAACGACTTTCTCCGGTGCGTTATTAACGAACTGTTCGTTGCCGAGCTTGCCTTCGCCCCTCTTGATCTCGCCTGCCAGCTTATCCTTCTCACCGGCAAGTCTCGCAAGTTCCTTCTCAATATCTATAAGATCCTCGAGAGGGATATATACCTCACCGCCGTCAAAGACTGCCGTGACAGCATTTGCAGGGATACCTTCCTTTGTTGCCTTTGTCTCGAGGCTGCTTACTGAGGCAAGTCTCTCGAGGAATGCACTTCCGTCCTCAAACATCTTGCAGATCTTGCTGCTCTGCGACACAACAATGATATGTGCCTTATGTGACGGCGGAACATTCATCTCTGTCCTGATATTACGGATAGAACGGATGGCACCCATGAGGGTGGTCATCATATCAGCCTCATCAGCGAATACAGGTATTGCGGAAGCATCCGGCCAGTCGGAAATCATGATCGAATCTGCCTTGTCATCAAGAACAAGATTGCCGTAAACCTCCTCAGTCAGGAACGGCATGAACGGATGCAGGAGCTTAACTGCAGTACCCAGACAGTAATTCAATATGTACTGTGCCTCAAGTCTCGTCTCACACTCCTTGTCGAACAGCCTGCTCTTGGCGATCTCTATATACCAGTCGCAATAATTCTCCCAGATGAAATCAACGATCTTGGAGAGCGCCACGCCGAAATCATAATTATCGATATTTGCCGTTGCCTCTTCTACAAGATTATGCAGATTTGTAAGTATCCACTTATCCTCAATCGTGAACTTGCTCCTGTCAACCTTGCCAAAGTCAACATCGTCCTCCATGTTCATGATGACGAATCTCATAGCATTCCAGATCTTGTTGGAGAGATTACGTCCCATGAGTATCTTGTCTTCCTGGAACCTCTGGTCGTTGCCGGGAGCATTACCGGTGCAGAGTGCAAATCTCAGTGAGTCTGCGCCGTACTTTGAGATGATCTCCAGCGGGTCGATACCGTTACCCAGAGACTTGCTCATCTTGCGTCCCTGTGAATCTCTTACGAGACCGTGGATGAGGACATCACGGAAAGGAACGTCGTTCATGTGAGCCATTCCGGCAACGATCATTCTGGATACCCAGAATGTTATGATATCATAACCTGTTACAAGTGTATCTGTAGGATAATACCTTGCCAGATCCTCTGTCTTCTCAGGCCATCCCATTGTCGAGAAAGGCCACAGTGCAGATGAGAACCATGTATCAAGCGTATCGGGATCCTGACGCATAGCCTTGCCGCACTTGGGGCAGACTGCCTTATCCTCCTTGGTAACAACGATCTCCCCGCAGTCATCGCAGTAGAATGCGGGAATCCTGTGACCCCACCAGAGCTGACGTGAGATACACCAGTCTCTGATATCGTTCATCCAGTTGAAGTAGTTCTTATCGAATCTCTCAGGTACGAATCTGATGCGGCCGTCCTTGACTGCCTCGATCGCAGGCTTAGCCAGTTCCTCCATCTTAACGAACCACTGGAGGGATACTCTCGGCTCGATCGTCGTACCGCAGCGGTAGCATGTACCGACGTTGTGGTTATAGTCCTCAACCTTGATCAGATATCCGCCTGCGTCAAGGTCTTCGACGATGAGCTTGCGTGCCTCATATCTGTCCATGCCTGCATACTTAGGATAATCATCCGTAATCTTAGCGTCAGGCGTAAGAACATTGATAACCTCAAGATTATGCCTCAATCCCACTTCGAAGTCGTTCGGATCATGTGCCGGTGTAATCTTAACAACACCTGTACCGAACTCGATGTCAACATAATCATCAGCAATGACCGGGATCCTTCTTCCGACGAGAGGAAGGATCAGCATCTTGCCTACCATGTCCTTATAGCGCTCATCCTTCGGATTGACTGCCACAGCCGTATCACCCAGCAAAGTCTCAGGCCTTGTCGTAGCGAGTTCAACGTAACCCGTGCCGTCCTCAAGAGGATATCTCAGGTGCCAGAAATGGCCTGCCTGATCCTCATATTCAACCTCGGCGTTAGATATTGATGTAAGACAATGAGGACACCAGTTGATGATCCTCTCCCCTCTGTAGATAAGCCCCTGATCATAATACTTGACGAACACTTCCTTAACGGCATCAGAGCAACCCTCATCCATGGTAAAACGCTCTCTGGACCAGTCGCATGACGAACCTAGCTTCTTCAGCTGCTCAACGATCCTTCCGCCATACTGTTCCTTCCATGCCCATGCTCTCTCAAGGAACTTCTCTCTACCGATATCATCCTTATAGATGCCTTCCTTGCGCATGGCTTCAACAATCTTAGCCTCAGTAGCGATGGAAGCGTGATCCGTTCCCGGCAGCCACAATGTGCTGTAACCCTTCATTCTCTTATATCTTGTAAGAATATCCTGCAGTGTATTGTCGAGAGCATGTCCCATGTGGAGCTGCCCCGTGATATTCGGCGGGGGCATAACGATCGAGAACGGCTTCTTGGCCTTATCTTCGTCAGGCTTAAAGTAGCCTTTGCCCATCCACTCCTCATAAAGTCTCGGCTCGGCCTCGTTCGGATCGAAAGCCTTACTAATACTGTCAATTCGCGCCATAAGAATAATGCACCTTCCTTAATATACGTGTAAACAATATATTATCACTCATAAATGGCGAAAATGCAATTATCTGAGGCAGGGCTGCCTGTTCACAGTTACTTGCACACGGAAAGATTTGAAATCCTGCGGATTCCGTGAAAGACCTGTTACTCCGAACTTCTTACGATCAGCGTAACAGCCGACAGATTCTTACCTGACAGCCAGTTAATGTCTGATATCCTCTTGACCATGTAGTTCATCCATTCCTGACAGCTCTCGGCAAAAAGGCTGTCGGCAAGTATTTCCTCGTCAGCCAGAAAGGAGAAAAACTCTTCCGTGCCGCAGACTATCCTGTCTTCATCCTCCAGACCGAGTATACCGTTTGGAAGAACTTTGAGTTCACCGTTCTTGACTATCTTCCCGTACACTCCGCCGCGGCGCATACTGTCTATCCTGTCGTCGTTAATCTTGAAGACCATGTATTCGGTATTATCCGGCGTGAGTCTGTCGATCTCTGATGCCAGATCGGGTACTTTCCTGGATACAAGTTCAGAACTCATTATATCCTTGATTATCTTTGCTGCGACTGCAGCTGTATCACCGAGCTTCTCCGTTGCCGCAATGGCAATCGACAGTTCGGGACTTGCGACAGGCACGACGGCTTCATTATAGTTAGCCTGTCCTCCTTTGTGCTTGAAGGTATAGTACTCGATCATAACTCCTCCATTCAGAACAGATCGTATTCCATCCGGATTACGATCGCCGTGTAGTTATCCTGCGACGGACGTCTGCTGCTCTTCACGCTGAGCTTCAGGTGTTCTGCCGTGATCACCGAATGATTGGTCACGTAATCTGCTATCTTCTCCAGTGACATTGCATCAGTAAGTCCGTCTGATGCCACGATGACATAGTCACCGTCGAACAGGAGTATAGGTGAACATGTCCTGTTTACCCGCGAATATGAATTACCCATAAAATCCACAAGTGACTTTGCATCTTTATCCAGGTATGCACCTTTGGTTACCTCGCCGTTTGCAGCAAGTTTGTTTATCAGTATCGACAGATAATTCTGTTTGGGGTTGAGCATCATCGCCCTTCCCCTGCGCACCAGGATGATGTTGCTGTCACCGCAGCTGTAAATGTGCATGAGGTTATTGCGGATGTGCACCATGGCAAGAGTTGCCCCGCCCTCCAGCTTATAACGGTTATAGATATCGCGGGATATTCCCCTTAATATCGCGGAATTAATCTCGCTGTCTTCGAATCTGTACGGGAATCCCGACGATATCCTGTCCACGACTTTCTTCGATATCTCATCTCCATATTTGAGGCCTCCGATACCGTCTGACACTACAGCGATTACGCCGTCCTCCTCACTGTTGGTCATGGGTGAGATATAGCAGGAATCCTCCTGCCTTTTGCGCTGGCCTCTCTCAGAGAAATAAGCGATGCGGCATCTGAGATTCCTGTCCTTTGTACCGAGATCCTTTACCATCTGCCTGTATGTATTCAAGTAATTATCGAGGAAATAAAAGAAAGCCACGATCCCCGCAAGAAAAAGCGGTAGCACAATGAACACCGCCAGTCCCAGACCGAAATCGATATCAAACAGGCTATTCATTCAGATCAGGGGTATCCTCCTCATCTTCTTCCTCTTTCGCCGGGGCAGGCATGTATTTATGTATCATTCCACCCGTGAAGAATGCGACAAGATACTGGATGAATGCGATCATCAGGAATCCGTAAAGGAACAGGAACAGTCCCAATGTCAGATAAGAGGTATTTATGATCAGCGCAAACGGTATGACAATCAGGAATATGATCTGAATGCCTATCATCCCGACGCAGGGGCCGAAGTTCAGTAGAAGGAACAGGAATGCATTGCGGTATATCTTCCGCAGAGGCATATCTCTCGATACCATAAGCTGATACACGATGTTCTGAACCAGCATGAAAGCAAAGAAGAACATAATGAAGAATCCGGCGATGAATGAACCTGCCTGTGTTCCGCTGTTAAGATAGAATCCTACCGCGATAAGATCGGCAAAAACGACAACGGCCGAGATCAGAGATGCAACGAGAGACTGCTTCCAGTTCTCCTTGATCCCTTCCTTCATATCAGGGAAAAAGTAGATACCCGACTGTCTCCTGCAGTTACGGTATATCTGTGAGAATCCCGCCTGTACCGGTCCGATGCACACGAGAGTTGAGCTTAAGAGGAAGACGACGCAGAACACAACAAGAAGGAAATACAGCTGTACTGCCGCATCCGCACCCGTTATCTCATTGAGAAGAGTATCGTTGCCCGTTATTCCGACATCTTCCATCAGCTTGATGAAGTTGTCCACCTGGAACATGCTGTTGAGTCTCGGAAGTATCATCAATGACATGAAGTAGGACAGTATCATGGCAGGAATATTTAATATGATGATGAGCACATTAACGGACATCAACTGGAGAATATGAGTCCAGAAGCTGTAGAAGAAATTATATATAGGTCCGTGTTCTGTCTCCACGTAATCTATTTTATTAACTTTCATCTTAGAAGCCTTAGCTGCCATTATTTGTTCCTCATACTTTCTATTATATGCGCAAAACCATCGATCTTTGCAAGTGCCCGCTGTGCAAGCGCTTCATTTTTTTGCTTTTTCTTATCTTTGCCCTTGAATTTCATGGCAATGGGACTGACCAGCCCGAAATTAGCATTCATAGGGACAAAATTCTTAACTGAACTGTCAGAGATGTAATTAGCCATCGAACCGATCACGGTGTCACTGTCAGGCTCGTACACGTCCGTCACACCGAGTTCCCTCATGGCAGCATAATATCCTGCCAGGAATCCTGACGCAGTCGATTCGACATACCCTTCCACTCCGGTCATCTGGCCGGCAAAGAATACTCCGGGCTTTGAATTCATCTCATAGTGCGGATTCAGGAGCACCGGTGAATTGATATATGTATTGCGGTGCATCACGCCGTATCTGAGGAACTCGGCATTCTCAAGACCGGGTATCAGTCCGAATACGCGTTTTTGCTCACCGAACTTGAGCCTGGTCTGGAATCCGACGAGGTTATACATGGAGCCTTCCCTGTCGTCCTGTCTCAGCTGAAGGCAGGCATAGGGTTCCTCACCGGTTGCAGGATCTGTCAGCCCGACAGGCTTGAGCGGTCCGAACCTCATGGTATCCTCGCCACGCGATGCCATAGTCTCGATCGGCATGCAGCCCTCAAACACCACTTCCTTATCAAAATCCTTTACATCTGCACGTTCTGCACTAACAAGTGCATTATAGAACTCCAGATATTCCTCCCTGTTCATCGGGCAGTTGATATAATCATCTCCGCCCTTGCCGTATCTTGACTGTCTGAACGCCTTCGTCATATCGATAGAATCAAGAGATACGATAGGTGCCGCAGCATCAAAGAAATGCAGATCGGTTCTGCCCAGCAGGCTCATGATACTCTCATACAGAGCTCCGTCGGTAAGAGGTCCCGTGGCTATAACTACTGTATTGACCGCAGGAACCGAAGTCACTTCCTCATTTATGATGTTGATGCGGGGATCGTTACGCACGGCTTGTGTGATGTATTCAGAGAATTCATTGCGGTCGACAGCCAGAGCGCCGCCTGCAGGAACGGAAGTCCTGTCGGCAGCTTCCATGATAAGCGACCCGAGTCTCCTCAACTCCTCCTTGAGAAGTCCCACTGCATTTGTAACAGCGGCCGCACGCAGGGAATTACTGCATACGAGCTCCGCAAAACCGGATGAATGATGAGCCGGAGACATTCTCCCCGGCTTCATCTCATAAAGATCCACATCAACGCCGAGAGATGCAATGAGATGTGCTGCTTCACATCCTGCAAGCCCGGCACCTACAACAGTTACTTTGCTCATGACTTACTGCGCTTTGCATTTGTGGGACAGTCTCTGTTCCCGCACTTCTGATATGTCTTGCCTCTGAACTTGCGGTATACCATAAAAGAACCGCACGTAGGGCACTTCTTATCCTTGATCGGCGGATCCCAGGAAATGAATGAACACTCCGGATCGCTTCCCTGCTTATCGCAGGCATAGAATATCTTGTTCCTGTGCTTTTTGGACTTAAGGATATTGATACCGGAACCGCAGTAGGGGCACGGCGTATCCTTGAGTTTGTTCTCGATATTCTTACTGAACTTGCAGTCAGGGTAGTTGGAACATGCGATGAACCTTCCGTAACGGCTGTTCTTGAACACGAGATCGCTTCCGCAGTCAGGGCACTTCTCTCCTGTCTTCTCATCCTCGATCTTGATCTTCTCGGTATTATCGGCAACGTTCCTGATCTGCTCGTGGAACGAGGGATAGAATCCGTCAATGACACTTACCCATGACACGTCACCGTTCTCGATCGAGTCGAGCTTCTCCTCCATCTCTGCCGTAAATCCGACATCCATAACCTCTGCAAAATGCTCCTGCAGGAAATCGGTAACAACACGTCCGATATCTGTGATCAGGATATTCTTGCCTTCCTTCTCGACATAATTACGCTTCTCGATAGTTGAGATGGTAGGTGCGTATGTTGAAGGTCTTCCGATGCCGTTCTTCTCCATCGTACTGATGAGAGTTGCCTCCGTATAATGAGGCTTGGGCTGCGTGAACTTCTGCTCAGCGGATGTCTTGTGGTTGATGAGTACATCGCCTGCCGTCAATGAGGGCAGCTCCGCCTGCTTTTTCTTCGGCTCGGTATCATTCTCCTTGAGATCGGCATATATCTTAAGGAACCCGTCGAAAGCAACGACCTCTCCCGTCACCTTAAACACATTGTCACCGCATGAGATATCGGCATTCAGCGTATCCAGCCTGGCAGAAGCCATCTGCGTTGCAAAGAACCTCTCCCATATGAGCTTATAGAGCTTATACTGATCTGCCGTAAGCGAGGACCTGACAACATCCGGCTCACACTCAAAGTGTGTCGGTCTTATAGCCTCGTGTGCATCCTGCGCCGAATTCTTATTCTTGAATTCCCTCTTATAGGGGCACAGGTATTCCTTGCCGTACTTGTCGACTATTATCTTCCTGGCTGCTGCAACAGCCTCTTCCGATATTCTGACGGAGTCGGTTCTCATGTATGAGATAAGCGACGTCGATCCCATATCAGCGACCTCAACACCCTGATAGAGCATCTGTGCGATACTCATCGTCCTGGCAGGAGCAAATCCCAGTCTTCTCGAAGCTTCCTGCTGCAGAGTTGAAGTCGTGAATGGTGCAGCGCTCTTGCGCTCCTTTGCGCCGGTCACCACATTATCAACAGAGAAGTTTTTGCCTTCCACCTCAGCAAGCACGGCATCGGCCTCAGCCTTGTTGTTCAGTGCTGTCTTCTCCACGCCGGCATCTGTCTTTTTGCCGTAAAAGTCAATGTTGAACCTGTCTTTCTTGAGCTTTGTTCCTTCCTTGGACACCTCTGACACGATCTCCCAGAACTCCTTCGGCTCGAAAGCGTTGATCTCGTCATCCCTCTCCATTACAAGTTTTGTTGCAACGGACTGCACTCTGCCGGCAGACAGATCCTTCTGGATCTTCTTCCACAGAAGCGGGCTCAGTTCATAGCCGTACAATCTGTCGAGCACACGCCTTGCCTGCTGCGCATCAACAATATTAATATCGATCTGTCTCGGATTGGCTACGGCCTCCAGAACAGCTTTCTTTGTGATCTCATTGAATGTGATCCTGCACTTTGTCGCCGGATCGATCTTCAGAACGTTCGCGATGTGCCACGCGATAGCTTCTCCCTCACGGTCAGGGTCGGTCGCGATCAGGACATTCTCGCACTTCTGTGCCAGTGATTTGATCTCTTTGATGACTGCTGCCTTATCAGGGGAATCAATGTACATCGGCTTGTAGTTATTTGCCGTGTTGACACCCATTACCTTTTGCGGAAGATCCCTTATATGCCCTTTGGAGGCTTCTATCACATACTCTTTACCAAGATACCTGCCGATGGTCTTTGCCTTGGCAGGAGACTCAACTATAACTAATGTCTTACCCATACTTGCCTGTCTTTCGTAAAAATTGTCACTAAATATATATAATTCATTAATGCGATATTGTCAAAGCGTATTTTCCTTTCTCCTGACATATAAGACCGTCAAGCTCCATGTCGGACAATATCTGAGCTATCCTGTAGAAAGGCAGTCCTATCCTCTCACAGAGATCATCACACGATTTGTTCCTTACTGACAGCTCATCGTTGATTATCGTCTTTATCTCTTCATCAGTGATATCTTCGGGAGAAGACAGGATCTTCCTGCGTATTGCAGCGACGATGACCTCCTTCCTGTCACCTGCCGCAGGAGTATTCCTGTCCATTTTACGGTACAGGAGCATAGATGCCGTCGCATCGATCACATCATCGACTGACAGTAATATCGACGCCCCGTCGTTTATAAGTCTCAGCCCGCCCATGCAGTTGTCCGCATAGATACTGTTCGGAAGGACAAATACCTCCCTGCCCTGACTGACTGCATAAGAAGCCGTGTGAAGTGTCCCGGAATATTCTCCCGCTTCCATGATCAGACAGCAGTCAGACAGCGCCGAGATAAGTCTGTTGCGCGACGGGAAATACTGTCTCCGTATACCGCTTGAAGGAGGCATCTCTGATATCACCGCCCCTCCCCCTCTGATGATCCGTTCAAAAACATCGGCATTCTCCCGGGGATAGATCTCATCACAGCCGCCCGGCATCACCGCAAGCGTTGTACCGCCGGCATTCATACACTCGTCATGAGCTATCCTGTCTATCCCCGCAGCCATCCCTGACACGATTACCGCACCGCCCGCGGCAAGAGGCTTTACGAAGTCTCTTGTCGCGATCTTTGAATACTGACTCGGCATACGCGAACCGACTACCGATACCGAACCGCAGTCATCTATCTTCTTGAGCACGTTCTCATCTCCCCTGAGATAGAAGACACGGGGCATTCCCGTCAGTCCTTCCCAGATCCCGGGATAATAATCACTGTCATCCGATATAACCTTTATCCTGTCGCGCCGCAGTATACTCTCGTATTTATCGTAGATATTCACCAACCTGTCCGGATCGGAATTTGCATCCCTGAGCCTTATCAAAGTGCGTTCCGACAAACAGTCCGGTTCTATTCCTTCCCTTACCGCTTCGAAAATTTCCTTGTAATTCTCTATCACCTTATTGTCGATAAGTTCCTTAATGCATTTCCCGTCGATTATCGTATTATTGATTATTACCGAATACATAAGGCTCCTGCTGTAATCCTCAGTTCTCATAATCTCTCACCTTATACATCAGAGCCTGCCTGACATGAACAGTCTCCACAGTCTCCGACCCTTCCATATCTGCTATTGTCCTTGCAACACGCATCAGCTTCTTAAATCCTCTGGCTGACAGCTCCGTCTTCACGGCCGCATCGGCAGCAAAATCCGCTACCTCATCACTGAATCTGAACAATTCCCTGTCAGTCCTCTCGCAGGTCCCGTTGAAAGTCTTATTGATTCCTTCCGTCCAGCAATACCTGTCTCTCTGCATCTTCCAGGCCCGCTCTATCCTCTCTTCAGCTTCCTTCTGTTCCCTGTCAGACTCCGTACGGCTCCTCCCTGATATCTCCACAAGCTCGGGAGTACTGACCTGCCGCATCTCCGTAAAGAGATCGATCCTGTCAAGGAACCCGCCGGACAGCCTGTTAAGATACCGCTTGCGCAATGAGGGAGTACATCTGCATTTACTGCCTCTCTCGTAATACAGACCGCACCTGCAGGGGTTGCCCGCCGCGACAAAAAGAAACGATGCCGGTACTTCCCTCACCTTACCGTCCTTCATGATCCTGACCACATGCTCCTCCAGCGGAACCTTGAGCTCTTCTATCACTTTCGTGTCGAAATCAGTTATCTCATCGGCAAAGAGTATCCCGTTATTTGCAAGTGCAAGCTCGCCCGGAACCGCTCCTCCCGATCTTCCGTTAAGCTTCGTCGGAGTACAGTTGCTGTATATCCTGCGGAAAGGCCTTTCACCGGGTCTGTATCCGTCAAGGTCTGTCTGCACGGACTCCATGAGCGACATGCATTGCCTCGCCTCGATATCGTCCAATGGCGGCATCAGTCCTTCTATGATCTCCGCTGCAAGAGTCTTGCCTGCACCCGGACTGCCGAGCATAAGAAGACTGTGCATTCCGGCACAGGCAATAACGAGCGCCTCCTTCGCCTTCTGCTGGCCCTTGAGTTCACTTAGCGTATGAATCTGTCTGGTGCTCCTTAACTCCGGCTTCCTGAATTCAAAGACTTCTGAAGAATAAGAGAAATTATTGAGAATATCACACACCTCATAAAGTGACCTTACCGTCATGCATCTGATTCCGGAACATGCGGCAGAATCCGTCTCCTCCTCCGGCACGAAAGTTATGTCCGCAGGATCCTTTGCTGCCTCGGTTAGTCTCAAAGATGCCTGCGGTGTCCCCCTGACATCGCCCGACAGGGACAGCTCCCCCTGGGCATAGACTCTTATGCTGTCCGAATACGGTACGGCTTCTGCCAGGAACAGTATCCCCAAAGCTATGGGAAGATCAAAACCTGAGCCGGACTTATGCATGTACGCCGGGGAAATGCTTACCATTATGTGACCCTTTGGCATCATGCACCCCAGCGATCTGACCGCAGAGATGATCCTACCCTTGGACTCCCTTATCGATGAGTCACAAAGTCCCGTAATATCGAACGTCGGTATTCCCGGCGACAGTGATATCTCTATCACCGATCTTGTGGCTGTAACTCCGTCTGCAAAGCATGATTCCAGCCGTACTACTTTATGTCTTACTGTCATATAGATTACCTCCTTATCTATAGTTGGAGGCATCATACACCCGAAACGTTCAAAAAAAGCTCCGAATTGATACGAAAATATAACAATTTGTCGATTTTGTGCTACAATTACTCGGCATAAGAATATATATCAAGGAGATAATTAAATGAAACTGGGCATCGTAGGCCTCCCCAACGTAGGCAAGAGCACATTATTCAACGCAATAACAAAGGCAGGTGCGGAATCCGCAAACTATCCTTTCTGTACAATAGAACCGAACGTGGGAGTCGTTGCCGTTCCCGACAGCCGTCTTGACGAACTTGCCAAGATGTACAACCCCGAGAAATACACCCCGGCCGTAGTCGAATTCGTTGATATCGCAGGTCTCGTCAAGGGTGCCAGCAAAGGAGAAGGCCTCGGCAACAAGTTCCTGTCCAACATCCGTGAGTGTGACGCCATCGTTCACGTCGTAAGATGCTTTGACGATCCGGACGTAGTACACGTTGACGGAAGCGCAGATCCCGAACGCGATATCGGAGTCATCGATATTGAGCTCATACTCTCAGATCTCGAGATCGTTGAAAAGAGGCTCGAGAGAATAAAGAAGATGATGAAGGGCGGCGACAAGTCTTTTGCCGCAGAGCTCGCCCTTTTCGAGAGGATATATGAATGTCTGTCCAACGAGAAGCCCGCAAGGAGCCTCGAATTTGACGAGGACGAGCAGCTCCTCCTCCGCGACTGCCAGCTTATATCACTGAAGCCTGTCCTCTTCTGCGCCAACATTGCAGAGAACGACATTAAGAATCCAGACATCCCCTATGTTCAGAAGGTCAGAGAGATCGCATCCTCCCAGGGTGCCGAAGTCGTCGTTATATCAGCGAAGATCGAGGATGAGCTGGGACAGCTTGAGCCTGAAGACAGAGAGATGTTCCTTGAGGACTTAGGGCTTGACTGTGCAGGTCTCGACAAGATGATCCAGGCATCATATAAGCTCCTCGGCCTCATCTCCTATCTTACGGCGGGCCCTCAGGAAGTCCGCGCATGGACAATAAAGAACGGAACAAAGGCTCCTCAGGCCGCAGGCAAGATCCACTCAGACTTTGAGAGAGGATTCATCAGAGCCGAAGTGGTTGCTTTCGATGATCTCATGAAGTGCGGATCATATAACGCAGCCAAGGAGAAGGGTCTTGTAAGATCCGAAGGCAAGGAATATGTAATGAAGGACGGCGACGTTGTACTGTTCAGATTCAACGTCTGAACACTGACTAACCGACGATAATTCTTTATAGTATAACCGATGAAAAGGTTGGGTGAATTTACAATTGACGGCAAACACGTATACAAGGAAGGCAGACTGAGGATCTCACCTGCCACGCTTATTCCCGTCAGTTTCCTTCTTGCTATCTTCTTCGGAACACTCCTTCTTATGCTTCCGGCAGCTTCCGCAACAGGCGAGAGCCAAGGGCTTGTCACGTCCCTGTTCACTGCGACATCATCCACCTGCGTTACCGGACTCGTTGTTGTCGATACCTTCTCGGCGTGGAGCCTGTTCGGCAAGATAGTTATACTTATACTCATCCAGCTGGGCGGTCTTGGTATCATATCGTTCACGTCAATGGTGATGATAGTACTGAGAAGACGCTTCTCCATCGAAGACAGGCAGCTCCTTGTTGATGCAATGAATTTTGACACCGGCAACGGCCTTCTGCGGTTCCTGATAAGGATCTTCAGATGGACTTTCATCGTTGAAGGAGTCGGAGCATTCTGCTATCTTTTTGAATTCGTTCCGAGGTTCGGGATTGCCAAAGGCACCTGGGTATCAGTCTTTACATCCATATCTGCATTCTGCAATGCCGGCATGGACATAATCGGGCCTGACAGTCTCATCGGCTATAACTCGAGTCCCGGCGTCCTGATAATCACAATGGTCCTTATAGTACTTGGCGGTCTGGGATATGTAGTCTGGTTCGATGTGACCGATGTTACGAGATACGGAATTAAGAACCGCTTCTCGATAAGAAGTATCTGCAAGAGGCTTTCTCCTCACAGCAAGCTTGTTCTCATTCTCACTTTCACACTCATCATCGCAGGCGCAGCCATTGTGTTCCCGGCCGAATATAACAATCCCGAGACGATGGGCAATATGCCGGCGGGCGACAAGATACTCAACAGCCTCTTCCAGTCGGTTACATTCAGAACGGCAGGATTTGCCAGTGTTCCCCAGAGCGGACTGTCGCCGGTATCGGTGCTTTTGGGATATGCATTGATGTTTATCGGGGGATCACCCATCGGGACTGCAGGCGGCGTCAAGACGGTAACAATGTTCATTGTTTTCCTTAATGTTGCATCATTTGCAGGTCATAGGAAGGAGTCTGTTTTATTCGACAGGAGAATATCGGAGAACACAGTCAGGAAAGCCACGGCAATAGTATCTGTCAGCCTGACTGTCGTAGTATTTGTTACCATGCTGATACTTGCCACTAACGATACGAATATTGTGGATGCCCTTTTTGAGACTTTCAGTGCAATAGCAACCGTCGGACTCAGCAGAGGTCTGACAGGCGAACTCAATGTCATCGGCAAGACCCTGATAATAATCACAATGTATCTTGGACGTATCGGGCCTATATCACTGGCTATTTTCTTCACCAATGTGAAGCCTTCAAACAAGAAAAATCTGAATTATGCTCACGGCAAATTTTATGTAGGATAGGAGACTTATTATGGGTTTATCGATCGGTATTCTGGGACTTGGGAAATACGGCAGAAGTCTTGCCGAGCACATGTATAAGCTCGGCGCTGATGTGCTCGTCGCAGACAAGGACAGCGTAATTATAGAAGAGTTCTCATCCAAGGTTAACTTCGCGGTCTGTGCAGACCTGGCAAATGAAGCGGAACTCAATGACCTCGGGCTCGGCAACCTTGACGTGGTCGTCGTCTCTATGGGCTCTAACCTCGAGGCCACCATTATGTCTGTCGCTATTGCCAAGGAGAAAGGCGTGGGTTACGTAATGGCCAAGACTTCATCTGAGAGGATGTCGTCCATTCTCACCAAGATCGGCGTGGACAAACTCATCGACCCGGAAGAGGAGAGTGGCATCCGCACTGCAAAGATACTGGCATCCGGTCGGGTTATCGACTATATTGACATCGAAGGCAATCTCTGTATGGTTGAGATCAAGCCCAAAGAGAAATGGCTTGGTCACAGTCTCAAAGACCTTGAGATCCGCCGAACGGATCATATCAACATCATTGCAATAAAGCAAGGCGAAGAAGACTGGGCTTTCCCCGATCCGAGAGTTGAGATCACTGCCGAGACTTCTCTTATGGCCGTACTTGACAAGAAGGATCTGACAAGGGTACAGTAACCTAATCGACTGTCACTTCACCGTTGCCGTGAATATCGATCCTTTCACCGCCGTAAGTGGGCGCAGGCTTGATTATGCACCATATCAGGTCTTTGCTCCTCGCAATGCTCTCGCGAACATAATTCCACGGATGCACAGTATAAGGACCCTGAACTGCTCTGACACCACGGCATTCTATCCCCATTGCCCTGCAGTTATATACTGACCTTGCAATGTGATAACTCTGTGTTACCACGATTGCTTTTTTTATACCGAATATATCCCTGGCGCGTATCATCGTTTCATATGTCGAGAACCCTGCATGATCCATGAAGATGTCCTCCGGCGGGACTCCGCTGTCGATGGCATACCGGCGCATGACACCGACTTCATTATAGTTCTCCCTGCCGTGATCACCGCTCATAAGGAGCTTAGGAGCAAATCCGCGCTTATACAGATCGATCGCCGTGTCAAGTCTGTCACTCAGAAAAGGCGATGGCGAATCGCCTCTTATTCCGCATCCGAGGACGATTATGCAGTCACAGTCTTCTTCAGGGCCGGTTATCTCGTCAAGATCGAATATGATGCTGTCCGTTGATGCGGTGATTATCAGGTTTGCAGTTGCAAAATACAGTGCGGCGACAGCTGCTACCAGCAGAAATGCGGCAAGTATCCGCTTAATTATCTTTGTCTTCTTCGTCTTTGTCTTCATCAGACGATTCTCCCCTGATCTTCCCGTCTTCCACATCCTGCATTATTGCCTTGATGTTCTTTGTTATCCTCAGTATCGAGAATAATGACACAAGGAACACCGACAGTATGGATACTTCGGCAATGATAATGAATACCAGTGGCAGTTCCCGCTTAACAAATGACATAATAAGCAGGAACACTGTTCCCGACAGATATACCGCAGACGCGGCGATAATAAATTTGCGTGTTGCAGGGATCATGAAGCCGGGTTTGCCGATAATAAAATATAGCATTACTGCAAATGCTATAGCAGCCATGACACATGCAATGATTGTATTCAAATCCTTATACCCCTTCCGTTCAGTTCCTTCTCGATGAGTTTGTCGATCGACGCATACGTCTCGTCCAGCGTCCCCGAATTATCTATGCTGTAGTCGCCCAGCTGTTCATACTCATCGTCGGTCATCTGCATTGCGATCCTTCTTTTGGCATCATCCGCATCCATCCCGCGGTCCTTAAGCCTGGCAAGGCGCACATCCAGGTCACATGTAACGACCCAAATCTGATTGCACATATTAACGAATCTGTTCACAGGGATCGGCACGTCGAGCACAACGCATTTAGCGCCCTTGACGCGGAGCTTGCCGACTTCCTCCTCCATCTTGTCGAGGACGAATCTGTGAACGATCGAAGACAGCACATCAAGCTTGGTCTTGTCCTTGAATACGATCCCGGACACGTATTTACGGTTCAATGCGCCGTTGTCCTTCACCGCTCTCCTGCCAAAGACCTCAGCAATCGCAGGAACAGCTATCCCTCCGACGTCTGTCACCTGTCTTGATAATTCATCGGCATCGATAACCGTAAGCCCCTTATCTCCAAGATATGAACTTACAGTTGATTTACCTGATCCGATACCGCCTGTTACTCCCAATACAAACATAGAACTGATAACCTCACTTCGCCGTCAGCCAGTTATCGCCGCTGCCGGGTTCTGCTATGAGCGGTATGTCCAGAGATACCGCCGACTCCATCTCTCGCTTAAGAAGAGCCGCGACCTTGTCCCTGTCACCGATGTCACACTCAACGATCAATTCGTCATGCACCTGCATAACGAGTTTGGCATCAGGGCACTCATTTCGAAGAGCTCTGTACACACGGTTCATTGCGATCTTGATGATATCGGCGGCACTTCCCTGAATAGGCGTATTCATCGCTGCCCTCAGCCCGAAATTCCTCACATTCCTGTTCTGGCTCTTAAGCTCGTTAAGATACCTTCTCCTCTTGAAGATCGTCTCCACGTAGCCCAGCCTCTCACCTGCCTCCTTGAGGCCGTTAAGGAAGTTCATGATACCCGGGAACTGCTTCTCGTACTCCTTTATGAGGTCTGAAGCTTCCTTGTAGCTTATCTGAAGGTCATTCGACAGCCCGTACTCTGAAATGCCGTATATGATGCTGAAATTGACCGTCTTGGAGGCTGCTCTCATCCGTGGTGTTACTTCATCAACACTGCTTAATCCGTACACCTTGACAGCAGTCATCTTATGGACGTCTTTGTTCTCCCTGAAGGCTGCACACATGTCACTGTCTTTGGACAGTGCGGCAAGAAGGCGCAGTTCGATCTGCGAGTAGTCGGCATCTACCAGCACCCTTCCTTCAGGCGCCGTAAACGCCGCTCTGATCCTGGCTCCCTCATCTGATCTTACAGGTATATTCTGAAGATTCGGTTCTGTTGATGAGAGCCTTCCGGTATTTGTCATTGCCTGCGTGAAGGTAGTCCTTATCCTGCCGTCATTATCTATCGACTTTGTAAGACCTGCGGCATAAGTCGAATCGAGCTTGGACAGTTCCCTGTATCTTATTATCTTCTCTACAACGGGATGGTACTGAATAAGTCTGTTGAGCTCGTCAATACCTGTGGAATATACTCCTGTCTTGCCTTTCTTGCCGTGAGGCAGCCCCAGTCCGTCCTCCTCATAGAGAACATCAGCAAGCTGCTTGGGTGAATTGATATTGAACCTCCTGCCGCACATGCCGTAGATCTCTTCTGAGAGCGTCTCTAAGCGTTTTGTGTACTCTTCGTGAAGTTCGTCCAGTGCGGCGTGCGACACGTGCATACCGTTGCGTTCTATGGCGTCAAGTGTGATCACCAGAGGGAACTCTATCTCATACAGGAGATACTCAAGACCTCTGTCCTTGATCTCTGCCCTCTGAAGCTTCGCAATGAACAGATTAAGCTTTGCTCTCTTACCCGCCTTCAGATATTCGTCATCCGGATTATCATCCATCAGAAAATCCATCGTCAGCTGTTTCTTCTCCGTCTCCTCGGCATAAGGAAACGGAAGTCCTGTCACGGTCTCGAACAACCTTATGAAGTCAGCCTTACCGCCATCGATCTCGTTAAGAACGGGACCTGCGATACCGGTGTCAAATACCTTGTCAACTCCCGGAAGAGGGCGGCTTATTGCCTTGAACTTGTCCTTGTACTCATAAGCGACCGGAATGATGTCACTGTAAGTTCCGAAGAGCTTCTCAGCCTCGTCTGCCGTCAGTACGAAGATGCGACTGTCGTCAGCCGTCACCAGAATGACACTGTCCCTGACGACATCAACAGCAAACTCTTCTGACACGAGCGCCGGGACTGACCCTGCACCGTGCACGATCTCAGGATCGCGCTTTATCTCTTCAGCGATACATCTCAATATCTCCTTGCGCTCTTCACTGACAGCGCTCTGCTCTATCTCTTCGGCAGATACCGTTCTACCCTCGGAACTGATCCTTGATATGCCGATCTTCTTGATAAAGCTCTTCAGTGCCAGCCTGTCAAGCGTATCATACAACGCATCGTTCTTCTCGGCATCGGCGGGAAGGCCTCCGTAAACCGTCTTATCGATCCCGTAAGGAACAGGCACGAACCTGTCTATCGTACAAAGCTTGATATTAAGAGCAAGAAGTTCTCTTGATTCGTTCAGGCGGGAGGCCAAAGCAGGAGACATCTCATCAGTGTGAGACAGGACTCCCTCTATGTCACCGTACTGTGCGATGAGTTTGAATGCGGTCTTCTCACCGACCTTCTCAACACCTTTGATATTGTCTGAATTATCACCCATCAGGGCCTTAACATATACAAACACTTCAGGCCTAACGCCATATGTTGTCTCGAACATTGCACGGTCGTAGAGAACCCTCGGCTCCTTACCCTTACCGGACTGGGGAAGTATAACAGACACGTCATCTGAGATCAGCTGGAAATCATCATGATCTCCGCTGAATATGAATACTTTATCTCCTGCCTCGCTGCCGAGTCTTGCCAGAGTTCCGATGAGGTCGTCTGCCTCATATCCCTCAAGTTCCATGCGGGCGATCCCCCACTTGTCGAGGATGTCTTTGACAACGGGCATCTGGGCTGCAAGGTCATCCGGCATACCCTTGCGGTTGGCCTTGTATTCAGTGCTCATCTTATGCCTGAATGTGGGAGCCTTAAGATCAAAAAGAACGCATATCTTATCCGGCTCATACTCCTTCATCACGCCGTGAATTGAATTGAGGAAGCCGTTGACTGCACCCGTGGGAGTACCGTCGGGAGCAGTCATCGGAGCTCTTCCGATGACTGCGAAGTAGGCTCTGTTGATTATCGAATTGCCGTCAACAAGCAAGAGCTTGCCCATTACTTGCCCTCCGCTTCTATCTCTCTTCTTCTGACTGCATGAGCAGTACTTATCATGAGCTTGATCCTGTTGAGCTGGTTAGCCTCCGACGCACCCGGATCATAGTCGATCGGGATAATGTTGGAATTCGGATACTGGCGTCTCAGCTCCTTGATCATGCCCTTGCCGGTAACGTGGTTAGGCAGACAGGCGAAAGGCTGTGCACATATGATGTTCGGAACACCGTCCTGGATAAGCTCGATCATCTCTGCAGTCAGGAACCAGCCCTCTCCGCAGAAATTGCCGCAGCTGAGGACAGTGGATGACTTGGATGCCAGTTCCTCTATCCTTTCGGTGAGCATGAACTTGCCGCCCGTCTTCTTAAAGGCATCGTTGATCGGCTTCCTGAACTTCTCGAGCACATTGATCGCCAGCTGGTTGATCCTTGCGGTACGCTTGCTCCTGCCGAGGTTGCTCTGTGCCCAGATAGGGTTGTAGCAGCAGTACAGGAAGAAATCAAGAACTCCGGGCAGCACACCTTCACAGCCCTCGGCCTCAATGACATCTATCGCATTGTTATTGGCATCGGGATGGAACTTGACCAGGATCTCGCCGACAAGTCCTACCCGCGGCTTCCTGGGGATATCCTGCAGAGGCAGCTTATCAAAAAGCGATACTGCGAGATTGACGTATTTCTTATAGGATCTGATCCTCGGGATGTTATCTATATCCGCACCGATCTCCTTGAGGCAGGCCTTGATAACCTTCTTCTCCTCCTCAGGTCTGTCCCAGTAATTATTAGGCATTACCTGGTCGTATCTCGGTGAGAGGTCATCATCCTTCTCACCCGGATTGAGCATCTTCCTGCCCACCCTGTTGAGATACATGTAAAGCGCGTTGGCAGAACCTTTCACCTTCTCATACGGCCTTGTCCTGAGGAGCAATGTTGTGAGCATGTCACCGAGGCAGATCGCCTTGATCGCTGCGAAAGCAAATCCCGGCGTGATCTTCCACCCCTCATTCTTCTCAAACTGCTGCACAGACAGTGCTACGACAGGAATCTGTGAGAATCCTGCATCCTTCAAGGCCTTGCGCAGGAACGCAACGTAATTGGTGGCACGGCATCCGCCGCCCGTCTGTGTGATCATGAGTGTACAGTTGTCTGGATCGACCTCGCCCCTCAATACAGCATTCATCATCTGTCCGACAACGACTATTGTGGGGAAGCATGCATCGTTATTGACATACTTAAGACCGCACTCGATATCTTCTCTTGTAGCCTGCTTCAGGAGCTTGAGATGGTATCCTGCATCGTGGAAGGCCGCTTCAACCAGATCAAACTGGATGGGTGCCATCTGAGGCGCTATGAGGGTGTGTTCCTTCTTATTCTGCTTAGTAAACTCATTACGCTTCAGTGTATATCTTCCCTCTTCCGCGATCTTGGCAGGATCTTCTTGCGTGGCTTTGCTGCTGCCGGCATTCTCGGAGCGCTCGTTCATAGCAACTACAAGAGATCTCATTCTTATCCTTGCAGCACCGAGGTTGGATACTTCATCGATCTTGAGGAGCGTGTAAAGCTTGCCGGACTGCTCCAGGATCTCCTGGACCTGATCCGAGGTAACCGCATCAAGACCGCAGCCGAAGCTGGTCAGCTGAACAAGTTCCAGCTCAGGTCTGGTAATAACGAATGCGGCAGCTTCATAAAGCCTTGTGTGATACATCCACTGATCGACTACTCTGATCGGCCTCTTAAGCCTTCCGGGCTTTGCAACGGAATCCTCTGTCAGGACTGCAAGTCCAAGTGAATTGATCATCTCGGGAATTCCATGATTTATCTCGGGATCTATGTGATATGGTCTGCCGGCAAGTACAATACCCTTAATACCGCGCCTTCCTATCTCTTCGAGTATCTCCCTGCCCTTGCTGCGGATATCCTCCTTGAAGTTGTAGTACTCTTCACATCCGGCGGCGACGGCCTCCTTTGCCTCTTCCAAAGTAACGCCGCAGTAATCAAAGCACTTGGCAAGATTAACAGCCACGGTATCCATGTTGTCCAGCGGCATGAACGGATTGAGATATCTTATGTTCTTCTCCTTGATGTTCTCCACATTATTGCGGATTACTTCCGGGTATGAGCATACGATCGGGCAATTGTAATGGTTGCCGGAATTCTGATTCTCGACCTGCTCATAAGGAACGGAAGGATAGAATATTGTCGTGATACCCTTGCCGATGAGATTCTCGATATGGCCGTGTGCAAGCTTGGCCGGATAGCATACCGATTCAGAAGGAATCGTCTCCATTCCTTTCTCGAACAGTGCATGTGAAGATCTCGCTGAGATGACAACACGGAATCCGAGCTTCGTCAGTATCGTGAACCAGAAAGGATAATTCTCATACTGGTTGAGACATCTCGGAATTCCGATCTCGCCTCTCGGCGCATCCTCGATCTTCAGCGGCTTATACCTGAACGTTCTCTCATACTTATATTTGAAGAGATTAGGAATGGCTTCCTTGTCATTCCTGTGCTCCTGTTCAAGAGCGATATCCTCGCCCCTCTCACATCTGTTGCCTGACACGAACTTCTTACCGTTCGAGAATGTCGCGATAGTAAGACGGCAGTGATTTGTGCATCCGGGGCACTGTGTATTCTCCGTCTCCATCTCGAAAGAGTCGAGTTCCTCAGGCCCGAGTATTCCGGACGCCGCGTTATCAGCTCTGTCACCTGAAGATTCCGGGCACCTGTCCCTCGCGAGAAGAGCAGCGCCGAACGCACCCATAAGACCTGCCACATTAGGTCTGATGACTTCTCTTTGTGATATGATCTCAAAGCATCTCAGGATGGCATCATTAAGGAATGTTCCACCCTGTACCACAATGTTCCTGCCAAGCTGCTCAGTATCTCTTATCTTGATTACTTTGTAAAGCGCATTCCTTACTACGGAATATGACAATCCGGCGGATATGTCACCGACAGAAGCACCTTCCTTCTGCGCCTGCTTAACCTTGGAATTCATAAACACGGTACATCTCGTACCGAGGTCAACGGGATTCGTCGCCTTGAGCGCTTCCTTGGCGAACTGCTCGGAACCCATTCCCAGTGTCTGCGCGAAAGTCTGGATGAACGATCCGCATCCGGAAGAGCATGCCTCATTGAGCATAATAGAGTCGATGACACCGTTCCTTATTCTCATACACTTCATGTCCTGTCCGCCGATATCGATGATGAAATCAACATCGGGACAGAAGAACTTGGCAGACGTAAAATGTGCCATCGTCTCTATCTCACCGTCATCTACACCGAGCGCAGCCTTGATGATATTCTCTCCGTATCCGGTTACGCATGAATAAGCGATATGACATGATGACGGCATGTTCCTGTAAATGTCCTTGAGTATATTCACGGCACTCATTACGGGGTTGCCCTTATTGCTCTCATAGAATGTATAGACGATATCTTTGTTGCTGTTGATAACTACCGCTTTTGTAGTGGTTGAACCTGCGTCTATACCGAGGTACAAAGCTCCCTTCTGGCGTCTCAGATCCTCAACCGGAATGGATGTCTTCTCATGCCTGTCGTAGAATGCCTTCTTCTCCGCTTCATCCTTGAACAGAGGCGATATCCTGATGATATCGGGCTTGAATCCTTCCTTGTTCTTGAACCTCTCAAGAAGCTCCTTGAGATTGACAGGCTCGCTGTCGGCTGACAGAGCTGCACCCAACGCAACATAGATCTGCGCCTCATCAGGCATCCAGAATGAATCAACCTTGTCACTCAGCGTTCTCTCGAATGCGTTGCGGAGCTCGGAATTGAAGTAAAGAGGACCGCCGAGGAAAGCAACATTGCCCTTGATCGGTCTGCCGCACGCAAGACCCGCTATCGTCTGGTTAACGACGGACTGATATATTGAGGCAGCCAGGTCTTCCTTGGCAGCGCCTTCATTGATCAGCGGCTGGAGGTCACTCTTTGCAAAGACACCGCAGCGGCTCGCAATGGTATAGAGAGATCTGTAATCCTTGGCGAAATTATTAAGTCCGTCAGCATCTGTCTGCAGGAGCGATGCCATCTGGTCGATGAAGGCACCCGTACCTCCGGCGCATGTGCCGTTCATTCTCTGCTCAAGGACCGGATGCATGTAAGTGATCTTGGCATCCTCTCCGCCAAGCTCGATGATAACGTCAGTCTCGGGATGGAACTTGTTGATTGCAACTGTCTCGGCCATGACCTCCTGAATGAACTTCAGATGAAGCCAGTTAGCAACGGAGAGTCCTCCCGAACCGGTTATCGTAACACTTACATCGATCCCCGGATACTTGGCGTCCAATTCCTCGAAGAGCTGATTAAGAAGACCCGACACATCGGAATGATGTCTTCTGTACTCGCTGTGTACTATCTCATCTCCGTCAAGCAGAACAACCTTGATAGTAGTCGATCCTATATCAAGTCCTAATCTGTAGCGGTTACTCATTACTTATCTCCTTTGGTATTTGCTTTGTTTATGTCAGGCGCACCCTTCGGCTGCCTGTTGCTGGAAGGATTGATATTCATACCGTCGTAAAGCGAGGTTCCGACCTTCTTCTCACGCTGAGACCTTGCAGTCATTATCGCCGACTGATGGCTCCTGTACGTCCTTCCCCTTCTCTTATTCATATCACCGAAAACCTTCAGCGAATTCTCGCGAAGCTCTCTCATATGTTCCTTCTGCGCTTCCCTCAGCGCCTGCTTGAAGTCTGCGCTGGCATTGAGCATATCCTTGAGTTCATCGCTCAGCGACAGCCTTAGCAGCTCATCCGGCACGCCCTTATTCAAATCGAAAGGATTGCCGAACCGGTCCGTTACCTTAAGCTGCAGAGCCTCAGTAATAAGCACAACATTGCGCTCATATATCGCGAAATCACACTTGATCCCAAGCTGCAGCGGAAGCCCGTAGAAATTGAGATTTGCATACGGCAGACTCCTTGTAAATATCAGGTGAAGCGTGATCAGCTTCATGTATGATTCCAGGTTGATGCATTCCTGATCACACACAAGAGTCAGCTGTCCCCTCTCGATCATGCATGCTATATCGCTCTTCTCATTCTCAAATCCGTTCGCCCACAGGAAATAAAGTTCCCTGTAAACGTCCTTCTTAAACGACTCAAAATCTCTCGTGAGCGGAACGGCCAGAACCGTCGGACCGAGATTGAAGATATACTGCATATAAGATACCTCCAGATACTGGGGTACCGAGAAGTATTTGATGTACGCTGCTATATCGCGGCTGTTGAAAATATATCTGTGCACTGAGCATGACTCCATTATTATTATAATAATTATACGCGTAGCATTATAACACAGTTTGGGCAATTATTCGGATAAATATGTCAGCAATGCCATCCAATGTCATCCGGCGGCTGATTATTGAACAAAAAAAACAGCATACAGGGCTCAATTGTTGTGATACTCGTTTCATTATTATTTCGGGGCGGTATGAGATAATTAGCAGGTGTCGTAAGACAAATAACTCAAAGGGGGTTATAGATATGAAAAGAGTAATGACATCCGTACTTGCAGCATGCATGGCATTATCAATGGCAGCATGCGCATCCAAAACCCAAACATCAGACAGCTCCGCGCAGAACGAGCAGAGTGCACAGAGCTCACAGAGCGGGCAGTCAGCAGCAATTGCAGCAGAGCCTAAGGACATTGAAGCTGCTATCGCAAGCAAGCTCGGTGCAGATTACCTGTCGACAGTCGAAGTTGCGGCAGATGATCTTTACCTCACGCCTCTCGCAGATCTTGATATGACAAAGATCGAGAGCTATATCGTCAAGCAGGCAGAGATCCCTTCTGTTGATACAGATAAGGTAGTTATCGCAAAGTGCAGTGACGCAGCCTACGCAGACGAAGTCGTAAAGGCATGTGAGGCTGACTTCCAGCAGACAGTTCACTACATCCATCAGTATCCTTTCGGCGTTGCAAAAGTTGAGGGCGGCAGGATCTACAAGATCGACAGCCTGGTAATCTACGTTATCGGCGGCAAGAGCGCAGGCGAGAATGACTCTGATGAAGCAGCTGCAAAACTCGCATCTGACGAATATGCAAAGATTGACGAGGCTATCAAGAGTGTAACGGGAACACTTCCCGAGAACCTTGCAACATATGATGCAAGCTCAGAGAACACACCCGATGAAGGCGGAGACGCGATCCCGGATAAGCCGATCATCGGCGGTTGATAACAGCCGATACTGATCCAGATCAAGCCAAAGGGCTGGCCAATGTGATATTATCACGACGGTCAGCCCTTTTTGTTATTAGCGGAATCCGGTGGATAGATGTGAGTACGCGCCCGCGCTAATGTATGTTTTACACCGCCACCTGAGCCGTATAGGTTGATGTGAGCCCCGGTCGTCCTATATGATCAAGCCACTCATGCAATCAGAGTTGTGACTCACCGGTCAATATATCTCCCCCACGCCGTTTCCGCAGAAAAACAGCAATCCTTCCGCAGAAAATGCGGAAAAAATCTTAAATCCTGCGGATTCCGCAAAAATCAGAAATCTTTCCGCAAATTCTGCGGAAGAATCTTAAAATCTCGCGGAAACAGGATTCTCGCGTCTGCCGTTAACGGACCGGCCAGGCATAGTATTACTATAGCTTTCGCGCGATCCAACAAACAAAAAGCGCCCCGGGCGAACCATCACCCGGGGCATTCTTTATTCAACTCAATAACCTGTTATCAGATAGCAGCCTTTGCTTTCTCAACAAGTGCTGTGAAGCCTGTAGGATCTGTGATAGCGATATCAGACAGAACCTTACGGTCGAGGTCGATTCCGGCCTTCTTGAGTCCGCCCATGAACTTGCTGTAGCTCATATCATTGAGTCTGCAAGCTGCATTGATACGAACGATCCAAAGCTTACGGAAATCTCTCTTCTTCTGCTTCCTGTCACGGTAAGCGTAGTTACCTGACTTAAGTACAGCCTGGTTAGCAACCTTGAACAGCTTGCTCTTGTGGCCCCAGTATCCCTTAGCCTGCTTAAGGATCTTATGATGACGTGCTCTTGTACGAATGCCTCTCTTTACTCTGGACATATTTATTTCCTCCTAATCACGATAAAACTTCTAATCAAGCGTAAGGGATCATCTTCTTGATAACCTTAGCGTTTGCATCTGCACAAACCTGGCTATGACGGAGATGTCTCATTCTCTTTGTAGGTCTCTTGCTCAAGATATGGCTTCTGAATGACTGCTTATGAAGCACTTTACCGCTTGCTGTGACCTTAAATCTTTTCTTTGATGAACTGTGTGTCTTCTGCTTAGGCATTATACTGTCCTCCTGTTATTAATTACTTCTTCTTGAGAGGCGTAAGATACATGACCATGTTGCGTCCTTCTGTCTTAGCCTTCTTATCAATCGTTCCGTACTCTGCAAGACCTTCGGCGAAGCTGTTCATCACTTCATAGCCTTTGTCCTGGAAAGCCATCTCACGGCCGCGGAATCTGATATTCACCTTGACTCTGTCGCCGTTTGACAGGAACTTTATAGCTGCCTTCCTCTTTACTTCGATGTCATGAACATCTGTATTGAGCTTCAAACCAATTTCCTTAAGTTCTGTCTCTTTCTGCTTCTTCTTAGCTTCCTTCTCTCTCTTACCCTTCTCGAAAAGGAATTTGCCGTAATCCATAATCCTGCACACAGGATTATCAGGATTAGTCGAGATGCATACAAGATCCAGATCTGCCTCATCGGCCATCTCTCTGGCCTTCTCGATAGGTACAACGCCGACCATGTTACCGTCTGCGTCTATCAGTCTGACTTGTGCAAACTTGATAGCGTCACCTACCATCTGCGTTTCAGCCCCCTTAGCGATGTTCACTCACCTCCAAACATAAAAAAGAACGGACTTCCGATCCGTTCTCACAACAACCCTTTTGCCTTACAGCAATAATAAAGTCTGTGACCTCTTTACCTAAGCTTGAGGTGAGAACGGAAAGTTCTGCTTTGATTGACTTGTGTATATTAGCGTGATTTCCTTCTGTTGTCAAGCATTTAATCTTAATCGTAGGGATTCCAGGCATTCCTGACGGCAACTCCGTCCTCATAGTAATACCAGTCGTTGCCATCCTTCTCCCAGCCGTTTTCCCTTGCGGCAAACACCTGCACAGGTATAATGCACGCTATCATTACGGCTATGAGAATAGACGCGAAGAGTTTCTTGGAATATGTCATTTTACGATTCATCTTATGTCAGTATTCAGTGTAATCTATAAGCTTCCTGATACAGCTTATAAAGCGATGCAGCCGCATTCTTTACCTTGATGTCGTAATCACCGTCAAGCACTTTGTAACAGTAGACCAGAGGAGATACTGATATCTCTGAATCCTTATCCCCGGATCTGAGCCCGATACTGAAGTCCCATCCGAGCGCGTACCAGCTGATATTATCGACATAAATGATAGTGTACTTCGATGATGCAGTGTTATCTATCCTGACATTAGGAACGGTTCCGGAGAGTTCTACACTGTCTTTCGCAAAGTAAAGCTTGAGGGATGTTCCGGATTTGAGCAAGAGACTTGATCCGCAGAAAATATCTTTGATATCACCCATGTCATAATCCGAATACTCATTTGCCAGATCTGATTTGATCTGATCAAGTTCATCCTGACTGAATGAATCGTTTACATAAGAGTATTCCATAGGATATGCATCATGGCCGAAGGCATTCTGAGCGCATGCGCAGTAGCTCAACAGAGCCTCAATAAGCCCGCTGTACTTACCGTCATCAAAATCAGAAGGATGACTGTGGATGTAATCGGCATACTCAGCTGCAGAGAAAGTATACTCGGGACTTATTGCATCACCGCTCATGCTGAATAACTGAGCCTTGACAGGATCGTTAATATTCTTGGCCGGCATGGAGTAAGTGAAATAACCGACAGTTTTATCATTAGAGCCGGACAAATGATATTTTTCATCTTCCGTAACATTTCCGTCAGCATCGGTAAAACGGATATATCCCCATGCCTCAGTCTGCATTTTGTAAAGGTCTTCCAAATAGAAATCCACTTTCAGCAGTCCGTCGCGAAGTGACATCTGATAACCGTACATGCGAACAGTCTGCATAGAATCATCCTCGTCATAACTGAGGTTCAGATCATAATCGTGAGGGGTGAGAGCATATTCATTGTAAAGTGATCTGGGCAGGTGGCACACGGTCTTTGCTTCCCTCTTGAAGCAGGAATAATACGCACCATTCTTCCATGCATACCTGGGGGCATAGCAATAGATATCATTCATCCCCGTACAATCCGTAAAAGCCGTGCTTGCGATGCTTGTTACCTGCTGATTGATCGTGATCTCCTCAAGAGATGAGCATCCGCTGAAAGCATAATCTCCGATATCCGTAATGCTCTCGGGCATCGAGACGGAAACAATATCGGAACAATCGGCAAAAGCATAATTACCTATCCGCGTAATATTCATTCCGATATCAACCTTCTCGACATAAGGACTCACTGATGCCCATGGTGCCCTGCCGGAATATGAGTAATCCTTTATCTCGCCCGAACCCTTAAAGGTCAGCGTTCTGCTCTCCGGATCCAGCGCCCAGCTGATGTTCTCTTCAGGATCTCCGCAGTATCCGGAAGGCTCCGTTATCGTATAGGTCAATTCCATCGCAACTCCGGTTACCCTTCCCGGTATCAGCGGAGTTACCGTCACCTTGTGAGAGCCCGGCATGAACGTATCATCGTAAGTGACGGTATAATCCGTTCCCTCAACATATTCACTCAAACCGAGTATCTCCGGCTTGATCTGTTCGCCTGTGAACACAAATGAATCCTGTGCGAGCTTAATATCGGTATTGATCCATTCCATCCTGATATCCTGATCCGAAGATCTTGATACATCTGCTTCAAGGTCATATCCAAAACTACCCGCGGGGGCATCCTTTTGTACAAGAGATCCGTTCTCAAACTCACAGTACTTAACATAGGCATACTGGTTAGGATCAAAGCTTGCCGTCCCCTTGGATGAAGAAGGAGAGACCAATCTCACATTATCAGGGAACTTCAGGAAGATACTGTCATTTGTCCTCTCGAAATACACTTCCCTAACGCCCTCCTCACGGAGGATGCAGAAATCATTGAATGTTCTGAAAGAATAATTACTGAGGAGATCCGTATCCAAAAGGGTAATCAGCTTATCATTGTGGGATATAGCCTTATCTGTCCAGTTCGTTTTGGCAGGATAATAAGTTACTTCATGGTATTGCAATATCCTGTATGCTTCCGTTCCTTCCGGGACGTTACTGAAAGTAAGCAGATTATCATCAGCGTGAGCATCAAAATTCTCACCCGTGTAAAGAGGAGTTCCTATAGGGAACGCTTCTTTACTCTCCGCCATAACGGCAAATGATGTAAACGCGATGGCAGATGTACTCAATAAAGCCATAACCTGCAGCCGTAACTTATTTAATCTGTTCATATCCGTTCTCCCTCAATGTATAACTTTAAGAAAACTTCTTCTGTGAATAGGACTCATTCCATGCTCCCGTATGGCAGCATAGTGATCCTTTGTTCCGTATCCTTTGTGCTTCGCAAACCCGTAGCCGGGGTACTTCTCATCGTATTCTTCCATAATGTGGTCCCTTGTTACCTTGGCCAGTATCGAAGCTGCCGCGATCGAGTTGGACTTGGCATCCCCTTTGATTATCGGGACTACTTCCTGATCAACACCCTCAAGCTTTACCGCATCGATAAGAAGGAGATCAGGAACGATACTGTCCGATATCTGCCTTACACATTCTCTCATAGCCTGCTTGGTCGCTTCAAGTATGTTGATCTCATCTATCGTACCGGCATCAACCGCAACGACGGCATAAGCAAGCGCATTCTCTTTGATCACCGGGAAAAGAGCTTCTCTCTTCTTCTCGGAGAGCTTCTTGCTGTCATCAAGACCATATACGGGTTTTGCCGGGTCAAGTATGCAGCAGGCAGCCACGACAGGTCCTGCCAACGGTCCTCTGCCCGCTTCGTCGATACCCGCGATCGCTTTATAGCCTTTGGCGGTGTATCCGTTCTCGTATATGCTCAGTTCGGCGTACTTTGCCTCCAGCATTTCCTGTGTTATCTTAGCCATTTTGCTTCTCCTTCAGAACAGGGACTTCCAGCGTTATCCTGCCTATCCTTCCTGACTGAAGGTCATCAAGCAGGAGTCTTGCGAACCTGTCTTCGTCTATCCTTCCCCCGCTCATGAGACACCCTCTCTTACGGGCCATCTCCTGGAATATTTCGTAATCGTCCTGTGCAGGAAGTTCGACTTTATAACGCTCGCTCATAAGCGACGGATACAGATCATTTAAAATCTTCATTGTCTCGTATGATGCTTCCAGAACGTCTATTACCTCCTCTTTAACAGCACCTGTCGCGACCAGACAAATACCCGACCTCTTGCTCTGGATCTTCGGCCATAATACGCCCGGCATATCCATCAGTTCAAAACGAGAATCAGTCTTGATCCATTTGGGTGCCCTCGTAACGCCGGGACGGTCACCTGTTACGGCACTCTTTTTGCCTGCCATGGCATTTATTAGAGTTGACTTTCCGGTATTTGGAACCCCTACAACCATGGCACGTATCGGACGTCCCGTGCGTCCCTTAGCTGCCGCTTTCTCAAGCAGTTCCGACAGTTCTTCTTCTGATGCCTTCTTGAGAGCATCTATGCCTCCTTTGCGGTTAGCCTGGATGGGGATCGCCTTTATGCCCTGCTTCTTATAATACTGCACCCATTCGTTAGTCTTATCCGGATCTGCCAGGTCAGCCTTATTAAGAAGAATGATGTGCGGCTTGCTGCCGATTATCTGATTGAGCTCAGGATTCCTGCTGCTGAACGGGATCCTCGCATCTACCGTCTCGAAAACAATATCCACCAGCTTCAGGTTCTCTGAAGTCTGGTTGAGAGCTTTACGCATATGCCCCGGAAACCAGTTAATATTTGACCTGTTATCACTCATGCTGCAGGATCTCCGTACCGGGATATGAAGGGATCGCACCCTTGCGCTGAATACTCAGGGAACAATATCTTGCAGCAAATTCTGCTGCCTCCCTGAGGATGTCCTCTCCGGTCCCGCTGATGTTGTCTTTGTTCACTCCAAGCTGTTCAAGCTTCCACAGGAAAGAACCGATGGAAGCATCGCCCGCACCTGTCGTATCAACCACCTCAACGGAAGGCGCCGCGACACTTGCACAGGCATTCTTTGTATACGCACGCATGCCGTCCTTGCCGCATGTATAAAGCACAAGACTCACGCCTCTGTCCCATAACAGCGGCAGGGCCTCTTCTATAGTCCCGCAGCCCGTTATAAACTCCACTTCCTCATCAGACACTTTGATCACATCGGCATAAGGTATGAACTCAAGAACAGCCTTACGAAGAGCTTCTTTGTCATCCCACAGCATGAATCTGAGATTTGGATCAAAGCTTATTATGGCACCTGCCTCGCGAGCATATCCGATTGCCTTAATGTGTGCTTCCTTCATAGGGAAATCGCCTAATGACACACTGCAGAAATGAAGTGCATATGCACCGTCAAAGGCACTCTTTGGAACCTGTTCACAGCTGTACAGCATGTCCGCGGACGGCTTCCTGTAGAACGAGAACGTCCTGTCACCGTCCTTATCCAGACTCACGAAAGCAAGAGCCGTATTTGCCTCATCCGTCATAGGAATATATGACGTATCGATACCGGCATCCGATAACTCCCTGACTATCTTATGACCAAACGGGTCATTACCGAGCTGGGTAAGCATTACCGCACTTCCCCCAAGCTTGGCGAATACGGCACACACATTCGCCGGAGCTCCGCCCACCTTGGGAAAGAACGACTCCACCTCATCAAATGAACACCCTTTGTTCGAAGGGATAAAATCTATCAAGGCCTCGCCGATTGCCACAAGTTTACTGCTCAAGGCCTCTTACCTCCATCTTGTCTATCTGTCTTATAAGGAATCCGCCGCCGCGGCTTACGATGCCGACATGTTCCTTCGAAGGATAGAATCTCGAACTCATGACATACCTTCCGCCATTGGCAAAGATCTCGATGCTGGTCCTGTCAATGATGATCCTCAGATCCTTAAGTTCTCCGACCTTTGCAGCACGAGCATCGCGCCCGGTGCCGATATCTCTTCTCGTGAGATCCAGATAGAGCACCCCGTCTATATACCTTATGGCCGCATCATCGATCTTTATCTCGTATTCATTGCCGTTCAGCATCGCCACGATATCGCAAGGAAGCTCCGTATCTCTGACTCTGTTCTCCGGATTCTCTTCCAGCTTACCGTACAGATCGTGATTGATGACAGGCCACTGTCTGATATGACCATCTTCAGTCAAAGAGAGCTTACGCGGAATTGTAAGACAATGCTGCCATCCGAGCTTATATGTCGGATTGGAATAATATGTGTCACACATTCCCATCCACCCGATCAGTATACGCTCATCATATTCGTTTAAAAATGTCTGAGGCGCATAGAAATCAAATCCGTAATCATATTCCTCGAAGCTGCCGAGTCCGTCATCATTCATCCTGAAATAACCTGAACTGTAGGCATTCTGATTGCGGTATTCCTCATGCTTCAGTCCCTGCGGGCATACACTCATGAATTGCTTCCCGTCAATACTGAACATATCCGGGCACTCCCACATATAGCCGAAATCATCGACCGACATCTGATTAACAAAATGCCAGTCATCAGGATCGTCGGCTTCATACAAAAGAACACACCCTTTGTTATCACCGTTCCTTGCCCCGAGCACCATCTTCCACTTCCCGTTTTCGATCCACACTTTGGGATCCCTGACATCATAGGTACAGCTGTCCGGATAATCACTTTGGCGCAGTATTACGCTCTTCTCACCGATAGTACGTCCGTCTTTTGTTATAACATGGATCTGATTGGCTTCACGTCTGGGTTCAGACACATTACCGGTATAGAACAGATGGATCTCGTCACCTTCCACAACGGCACTTCCCGAGAAGACCCCGTCCTTATCTTCAGGTATATCCGGCTTGACCGCAATCCCGGTATAAGTCCACGTCTTTGCATCATCCACGCTCTCAAAATGTCCCCAGCACCTTTTACCGTTGCCGTCAGCATCTTCAGGCGTGTATTGGAAGAATACATGGTACTTTCCGTCCTTATAGCACAGCCCGTTAGGATCATTGATCCAGCCGTACTCAGGTTCCAGATGTATCTTCTGCCGCCACTTGTTGCTCATACCTATCCTCCTTATCAGTTATCCTGTCCGTGGATCAGGTCGTAATACTCTACTGCCTTAACATAGTACTTATACAAAGACTTAATAACGTTCTTCAGCGAATCGTCATAGTCGCCTGCAAGAACCGTCTGACAATAATTCATCGGACTGTATGTCACGTATCCTTCACCGACATTTATGGTGAAATCCTTATCAAGATCATAAGCCTTGATATTATCTATCGTCACCTTAAGGTACCCGCCGGACTTAACAGGGGTAAGATCCTGTCCGTTATATTTGAAAACAGCATTTACATTACCCTTCTTCCTGAAATATAGCGCAAGTTTTGTCTCTGACTTCAGGATAAGGCTTGCTCCCTCAAATGTTATACCTTTAGGAAGCTGATATACGACAGGAGCGTCATGCTCTATATTAAGATTCTTCGGAAGAGGCTCCGGGAAGTTACTGAAATAATGGTCACTGGCAAGATTATCAAGATTATATCCGAAATACTGCTGAACATACCCTCCGTAAGTAATAAGCGCCTTAATAAGAGGCTGTGCCTTATAGCATTCCTCTGAGCTGACGCTATTCATAATGTGAACCACATAATCATCAAAACTGAATCTGTAGATCGTACTTCTGTAATCTCCGCTGAATATCTGAAGCGTCACATAATCCGTCATTTCTTTTGCGGCAATATGACCGGTTATAGTATAATATCCGACACCTTCATATTCACTGTAATTATTTCTGATACTGCTCATAGGTATATCATTGACATCACCATTTGGAAGCGTTACACGGGCATACGCAAGGTCATTATTAAGCACTTCATCGGAGATCGATACATGGAAGTTCATTCCGATATCGCCTGACAAAGTTGCGGAGTACCACTGAAGATAGGTGTGATCTACGTATTTGCACTTATCGCAGGAATAATAATACATCTCGTGAGGTTCTTTGATGATATGATACTCACAGTATTTGCAGTCACCTTCATGTCCGCTCCCGTCGGCCGTCGGAGTATATATAAATCCGTCATGCTCACATTCTCTAATGGTTACCTTACTGCTTGAAGAGACCTTGGAGATCCTGTCAGAACACTCGACCAAATTGCCGTTAACATATACACAGGCAGTCGGATACGGAACAAAACTTCCGTTGTTGCTGCTCCCCTGTCCATGTCCGATGGCAGCCGCATTATCTCCGCCCTGAGCTGTAACCTCACCGCCCTTGATACTAACAGCAGCACCGCTTCCTTTGTATCCTCCGCCGATCCCTGCTCCGCTGTAGCTTCCGCTGATGGTCACACCGGTAAAAAAGTCTCCAACGAAGGCAACAACGCTCTGATAGTACTTCATACCTACCATGTCAGTTCCGTTATCGCACCATGCCTCTATAACACCATATTCATAATCGCATCCGCAGGCTGTTACCGTTCCGCCGGAGATCGTTATGGTGCCACCGCCGCCGTTCTTGCCGCCGCCTATACCGGCACCGTAATTGCGTGATACGGCATAAATGTCACCGCCGTTTATCTCTATATTGCCGCAGTTGCCGCCTTCACCGCCGCCGATTCCTGCTCCCGCTACAGCAGAAGCGAAAACATGTCCGCCGTTAATGATGATCTTCCCGGATGAATGTGAATAGCTTCCGCCAATACCTGCTCCGCCGCCAAATTCCTGAAGAGCGTTGGTGCCTCCGCTGCTGGCAGCTTCTATCACGCCGTCATTGATCTCGATCACCCCGGACTGATCACTGTTAAAGCCTGCACCTATGCCTGCTCCGCCTCTTCCCGATGCTTGTATAAAACCGCCGTTTATAGTTATGTTGCGGCAAGCACAGAACGCTCCGCTTCCGATACCTGCGCTGCCGTCCGATGTCGCCATGACATCACCGCCATATATTATTATCTCGTCAAATCCGGACTTATAACCGCCTCCGATACCGGAGCCGTACTGCTTGCCTGTAGCATTAACCTCTCCGCCGTATATAAGGATCTTGCCGAGCTTTGATTTATTCTCAAAGCCTGAACCGATCCCGGCAGCATCTCTTTTGGCACTTGAATTGATCTTACCGCCATAGATCGTGATTTCCTCGAACCCGGAATTCTTACCGTTGCCGCCGCCTATTCCTGCAGCTTCGTTACCGCCCGTAACATCTATGTCTCCTCCATGGATTACGATCTTTCCGCTGACACGCCCGTCAGCACCGCCAATACCGGCGTTGTCATCTCCGGGTGATGTGATCACAAGACGTCCTGAATCAGCCTGTCCGCCGTAGATACTAAGAGTACTGCCTGACGCGACATAAATACCCTTAGTCAGTTCTAATCTTGCACCGTCCTGAAGGATCAGATCAGCATCGCCTGATACAGTTATCCTGTGGTCGTTCGTAATATTGCTCCCGACGACATAGACACCGCTGCCTAGAGAACCGGTATCAGATGTGATCACATTATACGTATCACAGTTAACTTTCTCTTCGGCAACCTTGCTGCCGTTCCAGGAACGCTTAATGTAAGTAACCGTATCCTGCCCTGATGTGTCATCGGCAAGAACTGATGCCTGAAGCATTGATACTGTCAGGCACAAAACAACTATTGATGCTATTATCTGTTTTACAATTCTTCTGCTCATAACCGCTTCCTGCCGCATCTTCCTTTCATATATTAAAACGATTATAACATATGCAGATCTTTTTATAGAGAATCTCTGCCGGTAAAAGAACAGAGCAAAGAGTAAATAATAATTGACCTTTGTTAGTGAAAGTGCTGTTTCGAAGAGCAAAAAAAACGCCGTCCGGAGACGGCGCATTTTTTGTACAGATTAAAGCTTCTCTCTGATACGAGCTGCTTTGCCCTGGCGTCCGCGCAGATAATAGAGCTTTGCTCTTCTTACACGACCCTTACGTACGATCTCGATCTTATCGATCTTAGGTGAGTGTACGGGAAGGATACGCTCGACGCCTACACCGTAGGAGATACGGCGAATAGTCATTGTCTCTGTAAGACCGCTGCCCTTTCTGGCAATAACGTATCCCTCAAATACCTGGATACGCTCACGGTTACCCTCCTTGATCTTCAGGTGAGCCTTAACGTAATCACCTACTTCGACTTCGGAGTAGTTGTTTCTGAGATTCTCATTCTCAACAACCTTTACTAAATCCATTTTGTAGTTCCTCCTTGTCCTGCAGATGTTCGTGCCTGGAATCGGGGCAGAGGACCATCCTGATAAAACTGTAAAATTTTAACACAAGCCTTTTTGCAAGGCAAGCATTTTCTCCCAATCTTTCTCAGATATCTGAAGTCTGTCCAGCATATCCGGCCTTTTTTGCCATGTCTCGACCAGTGAATCTATGCGGTTATACTCATTTATCAGTGCCTGATTGCCGCTTAAGAGCACTTCGGGAACTGCCTTGTCATGCCACACGGAAGGCTTGGTATACTGCCTTGCCTCGAGTGTTCCTGCCATGTGGGATTCATTCATATAGGCATCCGATGACGGCAATACTCCGGGGATCATCCTGGAGATACAGTCGATCATCGTTACTGCGGCGATCTCTCCTCCCGTCAACACAAAATCTCCTATAGATATCTCTTCATCGCAGATCTCATCGATAACCCTGGAATCAATACCCTCGTAGTGGCCGCAGATTATCAGAAGTGACTCCTGATGAGAGAGTTCGATCGCTTTGGCCTGGTTAAAGACAGATCCTTTGGGAGATACATAGACCGTGTATGGCGCTGATCCTCCGCGCTTATCGGCTACGGACTTCCAGCAGTTGTAGACAGGATCACACTGCATCAGCATGCCCGTTCCGCCGCCGTACATCGTGTCATCGACCTTGCCGTAACTGTTGACGGCAAAATCCCGTATATTAAGGCATTCCAGATTTATAATGCCGCGTTCTATGGCACGGCCTGTTATGCTGGATCTCAGGAAGGAATCAACCTGTCCGGGAAACAATGTCTCAACATAAAAATCCATTATTCGTAAATCTCGTACAGTCCTTCGGGCAGCCTGACCTTGAATACCCCTCCCGGTATGTCAACTTCATAGCATACCGCGTTCAGATAAGGTATCAACAGGTCCTTCTTGCCCTTGCGCCTGATCTCGATGATATAGTTGGCGCCGGTCTCATAGCAATCAGTGATCTTGCCGAGAGATCCCCTGACATCGTCTATAACTTCAAGGCCTATCAAATCAACGATATAATAACGACCTTCCGGGAGTTTGGCGGCATTCTCGCGTGTTACGGACATATACTGCCCTCTGTATGTTTCAGCCAGAGTGCGGTCATCAACGCCTTCCAGCCTGACCAGCACCATCTCTTTATCGATCCTTGCGGATGCTACTGAACAAGGCTTGGGATCCTTGAGATCCTCCCCTGACAGGAAACAATCCTTAAGTTTAAGAAAACGGTGCGCATCGTCCGTCAGCGGGTAAACCTTAAGCTCACCCCTGACACCATGCACACCGACGATCTTGCCGATTATTATCAGCCCGTCCATATTATCCGACTATATCGACGATAACACGCTTGCCGCTCTTGGCATACTTAGCCTTCATGATGGCTCTGATTGCCTGAGCACGCTTGCCGTTCTTACCGATGATCTTACCTGTGTCCTCAGGAGCTACAGCCAACTCGAAAATAACCGTGTTGCCCCTATTAGTCTCCTTAACTCTCACTTCATCGGGCTTGGTGACAAGCTCTCTAACAATGTAAGTAAGTAAATCCATCAGTACACCGCCTATCAGAGAACGCCCTGCTTCTTGAGAAGGTCACGTACTGTATCTGTAGGCTGGGCACCGTTGCCGATCCACTTCTTAGCAGCCTCTGCATCGATATTAACCTCTGCAGGATCTGTCAGAGGATTATATGTACCGATCTCCTCGATGAATCTGCCGTCTCTGGGATATCTGGAATCTGCAACTACTACTCTGTAGAAAGGTGCCTTCTTCTTACCCATTCTTCTCAAACGAATCTTTACTGCCATTTTGTTTTTCCTCCAATAATAATTTGTTTCTTTTTTATTTATCACGCCAGTATGTCCGGCGGGAATAACTTAATTATCTTCTGCCCTTCTTATGCTTGGGCTTCTTCTTGCCTCCTCCGAGTCCGCCGAGGCCGCCTCCTCCGAGAGCTCCGAGTCCGCCGAGGCCTTTGAGGCCTCCTATGCCGCCGAGACCCTTGGGCAGGCGGAGTCCGCCCTTGCTCATCTGCTTCATGATCTTGGCCGAAGTCTCATACTGCTGCATGAGTTTGTTGACATCTGCAACGGCTACGCCTGCACCCTGCGCGATCCTCTTACGCCTGCTTGCATCAAGAAGCTTGGGATTTTTCCTCTCCTTCTTGGTCATTGAAGAGATGATAGCCATATTGTGATCAATGATCCTGTCATCAATATCGTCTTCCTTTACCTTGCCGGATGCTCCGGGGATCATTCCGACGAGATCCTTGAGAGATCCCATCTTCCTCATCTGCTGGAACTGGTTATAAAGGTCGTTCAGGTCGTACTCGTTATTCATCATACGGCCGAGCTGCTTCCTTGCCTCTTCCTCGTCCACATTGACTGAAGCTCTCTCGATGAGGGAGATCACGTCACCCATTCCGAGTATCCTGTCAGCCATACGCTGAGGATAGAAAGTCTCAATAGCATCAACCTTCTCACCTACGCAGATGTATTTGATCGGTTTGCCGGTAAGCTTACGGATCGAGAGTGCGGCACCGCCTCTGGCATCACCGTCGAGCTTAGTCATGATGAAGCCGTCCATTCCGATCGCTTCCTCGAAGCTCTGTGCTACATTAACAGCTTCCTGACCGATCATGGCATCCACGACGAGAAGCTTCTCTGTAGGGTTAACTGCCTTGTTAATGAGGGCAAGCTCTTCCATAAGCTCGTCGTCAACGACAGTACGTCCTGCCGTATCGACGATAAGATAATTGCACAGCAGGTACTTTGCCTTGTCCACAGCCTCATTGGCGATCTGAACGGCGTCAGTACATTCGGGATGGATGTAGCAGTCTACACCTACGCCCTTGGCAAGGACTTCGAGCTGTCTTGCAGCAGCCGGTCTGTGAACGTCGACTGATGCAACCATCGGCTTCTTGCCGTCCTTCTTAAGGAGCTTGGCAAGCTTAACCGCAGTTGTTGTCTTACCTGCACCCTGAAGACCGTAAAGGATGATCGTCGTAAATCCCGTTGATGATATTGCGAGCTTTGATTCGCCCGTTCCGAGAAGCTCGGTAAGCGAGTCTCTTACAATCTTTACTATCTGCTGGCCCGGAGTAAAGGAACCCTGAACGTCAACGCCCTTGCACTTCTCACTCATCTCGGCAACAAATGTCTTGACTACACCGTAGTTAACGTCTGCCTCAAGAAGAGCCATACGTATCTCACGCATCATTTCCTTGATATCATCATCGGTAACGCGCGCCTTGCCGCGCATCTTGGCCGTTATGCTCTGAAGCTTACTTGACAAACTCTCAAACATTATTAATCATATCTCCGTCTTCAACGCTTCCAGAAGTGCTCGCGCTCCCTCAGGATCATTATTATCGATCAGTTCTATCGCTTCGTTGATGATCGCCATCTGTGACGAGAACTTATCCGCCAGTCCCAGCTTGCTCTCAAATTCCCGAAGCTGGTTAAGACCTCTCTTAACCGTATCGTGCACGCCCTGCCGTGATATATTCTCGCTGTCGGCTATCTCTGCCAGCGTGAGATCATCATCAAGATAGAGCTCCAGCGTGCTCCTTGTCTTATCAGTCAGGAGATTGCCGTAAAAATCAAGCAGTAAAGCATCTGTATATGACTTCATGGCAGACTCCTCCCCGTAAGCAAGGCAAATGATAACAGACACCGCAAGTGGTGTCAAGTAGTTTTACTTGTCATCTTGATAAATGCCTGACGCAAAGAAGATCCTTATCTGACATCGTCCTTGTGCCTCAGCTGATAGAATCCGCGCTTGATGCCGTAATCTATGTCGCTTGTGTAAAGCACCATATCGACCTTGTCCGTCAGTTCACGCTGCGCGACAAGCTCATGCCATCTGTCACGGCCGGTCTGCTTGGATGCGTACATTGCCATATCTGCAAGGTCAACGTGCTGCTCGAGAGTCAGGAGGCTGTCGGCGCCGTTATAGAAAGGATATTTAACAAAGCCGATGGAGCATGTAACATCCCTGCCCCTCATGGTCGCGGATGAAGGCACCTTGATCTTATCTCTGAAGCCCTGATTGATCTTCTCAGCAAGCATCGCGAAATCATAAGGATATCTCTCGCAGTAGACTATAACAAACTCCTCACCGCCATTCCTGACAACAACACCATTGTCTCCGCAGATCTCCCTGAGGAGCTTGCCCACATCGCGGAGTACGAAGTCACCTGCCGCGTGACCGTAATCGTCGTTAACGCTCTTGAAATGATCTATGTCGATCATGAAGATGGCATACGAATCAGTGCCGTACTTCTTCACCTGAGTATACGAAGTAAGACCTGACAGCTTCTGCAGTTCCATATAAGATGTCAGTTTATATGAGAAATATTTACGGTTAAAGCAGCCTGTCAATTCGTCCATGTACTTCTCGACGAGCGCCGCATCGACATAGAACTTGACCTGATCCTCCCACGTTATCGCACTGTCGGGATTCCTGAAAGGCTGGCTGATCTTGCCTGATACATAATACTCGGACAATTCGCTTCTCATGATTCCCGCAAGTTCTGTCTTAATATCCCTTACCGGCTCAAAGACAAGCCTCTGATACAGGTTCACGAACAGCATTGTAATGAAGAATGTCATCCCGAGAGTATGGAATAAAAGGAACCAGAACAGGGCGATCTGGAGATCATTCATGTTCTTAAGAACAAAGGTAACCGGTATATTGGCAAACCACGATATGAGGATAAAACCCAGCGTGTTAATAACGAACATTATGACAAAAACAATCGTTCCGACATACAAAGCAACATCGGACTTATTTGTCCAAAGTCCGATGTGAGCCATCCTGTAGAACAGATTCTTAAACGCCTCGATAATTCCTTTCATGGAGCTATTATATCAAATATATTAAACAAACAACACTGTTATTACATTTATTCATTTACAATTTTACGGAAATATTTTACTATATGTTGGTTATTAAAAATATTAGTGCAAAGGAGTACTGATTATGAATTTATCACCATTGCAGACAGCAAGATACGAGTACCAGCCTAAGCTTCCCGGAATGCTCAGGAACGGTATCTCCGAGATTTCCGTCAAGGAAGGCGCTGCTACACAGAGCGTTGCAGATCAGGACAAGATCGCTGCCCTCTTCCCCAACACATACGGCAAGTGCGAGATCACTTTCGAGAAAGGCGCAAACACATCTGCAGCAAAGAAGCAGGTCGTAGGCGTTATCCTCTCAGGCGGACAGGCTCCGGGCGGACACAACGTTATCACAGGTCTTTACGACGCATTGAAAGCTACAGACAAGGACAATGTACTCTACGGATTCAAGGGCGGTCCTGACGGACTCCTCAAGAACGACTATGTTGTATTTGATGACGAGTTCATCAATGCATACAGAAATACAGGCGGATTCGACATCATCGGTTCAGGCAGAACAAAGCTCGAGACAGAGGAGCAGTTCAACATCGTAGCCGAGAATGCAAAGAAGAACGGCCTTACAGCCATCGTTATCATCGGCGGTGACGACTCCAATACAAATGCGGCAACGCTCGCTGAGTACATGGCAGCCAAGGGCACAGGCATTCAGGTAATCGGATGCCCCAAGACTATTGACGGCGACCTGAAGAACGAGGATATCGAGGCTTCATTTGGTTTCGATACGGCAACGAAGACATACTCAGAGCTCATCGGCAACATCGAGCGTGACGCTAACTCAGCTAAGAAGTACTGGCATTTCGTTAAGGTTATGGGCCGTTCAGCTTCACACGTTGCACTCGAGTGTGCTCTTGAGACACAGCCTAACATCTGTCTCATCGGTGAGGAAGTCAAGGCTAAGCAGATGTCTCTTGCACAGATCACAAACTACATCGCAGATTCTGTTGCAGCACGTGCAGCTAACGGCGACAACTTCGGTGTTGCTATCATTCCTGAGGGTATCGTAGAGTTCGTACCTGAGTTCTCCGCACTTATCGCTGAGATCAACGAGCTCCTCGCAGGCGAAGCTACAGAGAAGTTCAACGCTCTTCCTTCATGGGATGACAAGTACGCATTCATCAAGGCAGGTCTTTCTGCTTCCGCATTTGCAGTATTTGACCTCCTCCCTGTAGGAATCCAACAGCAGCTCTTCCTGGAGCGTGATCCCCACGGCAACGTTCAGGTATCTCTCATCGAGTCTGAGAAGCTCTTCTCCGAGCTTGTCAAGAACGAACTCAAGAAGCGTAAGGCAGCAGGCACATATAACGGCAAGTTCTCCCCTCTCCACCACTTCTTCGGTTATGAGGGCAGATGTGCTTTCCCTTCCAACTTCGACGCAGACTACTGCTACTCTCTGGGCTACAACGCATTCATGCTCATCCAGTACGGTTACACAGGCTACCTCTCCAAGGTATCCAACATCAGCAAGCCTGCTGAGGAGTGGGTTGCAGGCGGTATGCCTATCACAAAGATGATGAACATCGAGCGTCGTAACGGTGCCGATAAGCCGGTTATCCGCAAGGCTCTCGTTGAGCTCGACGGCAAGCCGTTCAAGTTCTTCGAAGCTAACCGTGAGAAGTGGGCTGTTGAGACATGCTTTACATATCCCGGCGCTATCCAGTACTACGGACCTTCTTCCGTTTGTGACATCACAACAAGAACACTTGCTCTTGAGAAGGGCTGATTTGCATAATTAAGCTAACAAAGGGGCTGTCTCAAAACAATAATGAGACAGCCCCTTTGTCTATGTCTTCGTTTCCGCAAGAAATCGGGATTTTTCCGAAGAAATTTCGGAAAGTTTTCTGATTCTTGCGGATTCCGTAAGATTTCAAGATTTTTCCGAATTTTCTTCGGACGAATTGCTGTTTTTCTTCGGAAAGGACAGTCTGCCTTCACTGTGGTGGTTTTGCAGTCCCCGCGAAGCTGCGACTGCATCCGGAATAATACTTATTCTTTTTGAGACAACCCCTTTTATGTTCTGCTACCTTTGGCGACAATCAAACTACCATTCGCAACAAAACGCAGATCGGTGTTTTTTTATTGCTATAATGAGGCGGAATAACACAGGAGGGTTTGTTATATGCATACATTGGAAGCTAAGCATCTGCGCAAAACTTTTACGATCAGTGAAGCTCAGCGCCGTGCACAGGATCTGCCAAGCCGCATTAAGGTTGGTGTCGATGATATCAGTTTTACTGCAAAGTCAGGCGAGGTTTTCGGACTGCTGGGGCCTAACGGCGCCGGCAAGACAACGACGATGAGAATGCTCGCCACGCTTCTCAAGCCGGACAGAGGCGAGGTGCTGTACGACGGGGAGAACATCAAGAAAGATCCGGTCGGGATCAAGAGCAAGTTCGCTTTCCTGACGACGGATCTGCAACTCGATAAGAAGGCAACTGCAAATGACATGTTCGAGTATTTCGCGGGGCTTCATCATGTGCCCAAGGATAAGGTCGCATCACGCAAGGAGGAACTTTTTGATTCTTTCGGGATCGCTTCATATGCAGACACGAAGCTGAGCAAGCTGTCACAGGGTATGCGCCAGAAGGTGTCGATCGTAATATCGGTAATACATGACCCGGACTTCATCATTTTCGATGAGCCGACGAACGGTCTGGACATCATCGCGTCAAGAGAAGTAAGAGAGTTCATCCTGAGGATGAAGGAAGAGGGCAAGTGCATCATCCTCTCTACTCACCTCTTTGATCTCGTTGAGAAGATCTGTGACCGCGCCGCTATGATCGTGGAAGGCAGGATCGTCGTTGACGACACGCTTCCCAACCTCATGAACGGACGCTCGCTCGAAGACTCGTTCTACGATATCTATCAGAAGTATCAGAAGCAGTAAGGGATGGTGATATAAATGTTCAGAGATACACTTACGGTTTACAAGAAAGAAGTCAGGTCCATCCTTAAGGACAGGTCTATCCTCCTGATGTGCGTGCTCATGCCCTTTCTTATCATGTTCGGCGAAGGCAAGCTCATGACAATGATGGATAACTCTTCCAAAGAAGAGGCATACAAAGCCTACGCGGTCAATGCACCCGAATACATGCAGGAAGAACTCAAAAAGATCGGTTTCGCCGGCGAGCCCGACGATGTGGACAAATGCATCACGGACATCAAGAACAAGGACGCGGAACTGCTCGTCATCTTCCCCGATGATTTCACGACGGAGATCACAGAAGGCAAGCCCGTGTCGGACATTGAGATCTATTACAACTCTTCCTACACTGATTCATTGATGATCAAGGAAGCATTCAACAACTATCTCGAGACGATCCGTCCCGTGGTGTTCACGATCAACGCCGATACGACAAAGACGTACGACCAGGGCGATGAGACATATCAGGGCCGCAACGCAATGGCAAGCATGGTACCGGGTCTGCTTATCATGACTATCGTATACGGCATCATGGCACTGGCCAGCAACATAATCGCAGGCGATAAGGAAAGCAACTTCCTCAATACAGTACTCATCACTCCGGTCAGCCGCACAAGCGTCGCCCTCGGTAAAGCACTCGCAGTAATGACCGCTGCAGGCATCAGCTCACTGTCATCATTCGCAGGACTCGCCTTCCTCATGCAGAGCTTCCGTGAGATGATGGGCGCCGATATCATCAACTACGCATTTATCGACTATGTCTACGTATTCATCACGATAATAAGTGTGGCATTTGCCCTCGTCGGACTGATCCTGATCATCTCTACATTAGCCAAGACATCAAGATCTGCCCAGACTCTCACAGTCGTTCCGATCATGATCCTGTTTGTCGGCTCATTCCTCACCTCCAACGAAGGTATGAACACCGTCCTCGCGAAGTTCGGATTCTACAACTATGTTGTTCCGATGTGGAATGCGACATACCTCACCAAGAACATCCTGCTCAACGGCTTCACCCCCGTCGAAATGCTGACGACCTGCGGCATAAACATCATATTCGGTGCACTGTGCCTGTTCATCATCAGCAAGCTGTTCAATCAGGAACGGATAGTTAACGAATAAGACGCTTCGTAGAATAAAAGCGAGGACAGGCGCTTACGCCGTCACTGCAAGTACGCATAACATTTGAAGTACGCAGAACTGACGTTGACGCTTAACGGTCCTCGCTTTTTTCTACTGCGCTTACGTTCAGTGTTATTTATAATCGTGTCAAATGAGGCAGTCAGACGCTTATGCCGGGTGTGGCGGTACTGCTACAGACAGCAAGCCAAATTCCCGCAGATCACGTGAAGACCGTCTGTTCAGACCACGAACTTCAGTACTGCCTCTGTCATTCCTGCAGTATCGACCGGGATCTCCCCTTCTGCGCCTGATGCGATATCCGGAGTCCTGTAACCTGCAGAGATAACACCACGCACTGCATTCTCAATACATGAAGCAGCTTCAGATTCATCCAGTGACCAGCGCAGCATCATTGCGGCGGACAGGATAGTTGCCAGAGGATTTGCTTTCCCGGTGCCGGCAATATCAGGAGCGGAGCCGTGGATCGGCTCATACATTCCGGGGGTACCGGGAGCACCGAGAGATGCCGAAGGAAGCATGCCGATGGAGCCTGTGATCATGCCGGCCTCATCCGAGATGATATCGCCGAACATGTTACTCGTGACGATGACGTCGAATGACGACGGGCGTCCAATCAGCTGCATCGTACAGTTATCAACGTACAGATAATCCAAGGTAACATCAGGAAACTCCGATGCGATCCCACCTGCGACAGAACGCCAGAGTCTGGATGTCCTGAGGACATTGGCCTTATCAACCAGAGTCAGGTGCTTATTGCGTCCTCGCGCCAGCTCGAAGGCCTGCCTGACTATGCGCCTGATCTCACCTTCCGAGTATGCTTCGGTATCATAAGCGACTACGCCTTTGACGGAACCGTCTGACAGCATATCATCACTCTCATACATGCCGTTGTCACCAAAATAGATACCACCGGTCAATTCGCGGACAATGAGGATATCTATCTCACCTGCATCCTTGAGAGGAGACGCAGATGCTAATTCTTTGAACAGTAATGCCGGTCTGAGGTTGGAATAAAGACCGAGTCCTGCGCGAAGTCCGAGCAGCGCGCGTTCGGGGCGCAGTGACGGTTCCATGCTGTCCCACTTTGGACCGCCGACAGCGCCGAGAAGGACTGCGTCTGATGACTTGCATCCTTCCAGGGTATCAGAGGGCAACGGTACGCCACAGTCATCTATGGCACAGCCGCCGGCGCGGAGTTCCTTGTACGATAATCTGAAGCCGTATTGGGCAGCAGTTTTGTCAAGAACACGCATCGCTGATGAGACGATCTCAGGACCGATGCCGTCGCCTTTGATGACTGCTATCTTGTGAGTAGCTGACGGAATCATAAGCCGAGCTCCTTTCGAGTGTATTCTACAAGACCGCCGGCCGCGATGATCTTGCCAATGAATTCAGGGAAAGCAGCGGCCTGATAAGACTCGCCTTTTGTGATATTCTTAATCACGCCGGTATCGAAGTCAGCCTCGACTATATCACCGTTCTCGATGCGGGAGGATGCCTCCGGGCACTCCATTATCGGAAGACCGGTATTGATCGCATTGCGGTAGAATATGCGGGCAAAATCAGAAGCGATTACAAGCGATATCCCGCTTGCCTTGATAGCTATGGGGGCATGCTCTCTTGACGACCCGCACCCGAAATTCTTACCTGCCACCATTATGTCACCTGCGCTGACACTGCCGGCGAACGAAGCATCAATATCCTCCATGCAGTGTTGCCTGAGATGCTCGGGATCCGCAGATGTGAGATGGCGTGCCGGAATTATCACGTCAGTATCAACATTATCTCCGTACTTAAAAACCTTACCGCTAACCTTCATAACCTCACCTCACAGTTCTTCCGGTACGCCGACGCGGCCGAGAACGGCCGATGCACATGCCACGGGCACACCTGCCAGTATTACTTCGGACTCGATATGTCCCATGCGCCCCACGAAATTCCGGTTCGTCGTTGACACGCATCTCTCACCCTTGGCGAGCACGCCCATGTGACCTCCGAGACACGGCCCGCAGGTAGGAGTGGAAATGACACAACCGGCATCGTCGAAGATTGCCAGAAGTCCCTCATCAAGGGCCGCTCTGTACACTTTCTGCGATCCGGGAATAATAATGCATCTTACTGAAGGATGAACCTTGCGGCCCTTCAGTATCTGAGCAGCCATGCGGATGTCGTCGATCCTGCCGTTTGTACAGGACCCGACAACGACCTGGTCTATCTTCATATCTATGACATCATCTGCACGCTTCGTATTCGAAGGGAGATGAGGCAGTGCCACTGTCAGCGGGACATCCGCAAGATCGATCTCTATCGTCCTCACATAATCCGCATCTTCATCCGCTTCATACACCTTATAATCACCTGCCACAAACCGTTCCGGATTCGTCTTGCTGATATATTCGACAGTCACGTCATCAACCGGGAATATTCCGTTCTTACCGCCGCACTCGATAGCCATGTTGCATATCGTCAGGCGGTCACACATAGACAGATTCCTGACACCGTCACCGGTAAATTCAAGAGATCTGTATAAGGCTCCGTCAACACCGATCATACCTATCAGGTGAAGTATTACATCCTTCCCGGTCACATACGGCTTCATCTTCCCTGTCAGCACAACCTTGATAGCTTCAGGAACCTTGAACCATGTCTTGCCTCTCGCCATCGCACACGCCAGATCCGTTGATCCTACACCCGTCGAGAAGGCACCGACAGCTCCGTACGTACACGTGTGTGAATCCGCGCCGATCACCGTGTCTCCCGGGAACACAAGTCCGTTGTCCGGCAGAATGACATGCTCTATTCCCATCTCGCTCCTGCCGAGCTCATAATAATGGCTTATCTCCTGCTCGTGCGCGAAGCACCGCATGCACCTAGCAAGCTCTGCCGACTTGATATCCTTGTTCGGCGTGAAGTGATCCTGGATCAGAAGGACCCTGTCCTTGTCGTACACCTTATCTGTTCCCACCTGAGCGAAAACCTTGATCGCCGGCGGCGTCGTCACGTCATTACCCAGGACTTTGTCAAGATCCGCTTCAATAAGCTGCCCCGCAGTAACCTCTTTGAGGCCTGCGTGGGCAGCCAATATCTTCTGAGTTATCGTCATTCCCATGTGCCGTGCACCTCACTGACTGTTTTGAGTTAATTATATTAATACGCGTAAATATTTACAATCAGTTTGTGCTCTTCCCCGGCACGATTATCATTCGCCTATTTCAACAAGGATGGCGGGACGGACGCCTATGCTTTGATCATCGGGGGTTTTGGATGTCGTGGAACCTGATGATGAATAGCATCTCACTTTTGGCTTGGATGTAGTTGATGCTGTACTTGTCCACCATATGGAATAACCGTTGCTCTTATAAACACCGTTTTTGATCGCGTAATCTGTCGGCTCGGATTTGCGGTCTGATGAATCCACAAGGTTTTTGACCTGCTCTTCAGACAGGAGGAAAACACGGTCGCCATCTTCATCAACAAGAGCCTTCTGTTCATCATCGTCAAATGTCTCTTCAAGATACTCACCGTTAAGCCACTCTCTGATCTTACTCTTCTCCCATTTATTACTGCTCTCGTCAAATTCGACGACATCAACTACATTCTTGGAGATAAGCAGAGCCTGCCCGTCGTCAATGTCAAGGACTATCCACTTGTCTGCACCGTGATAGTCGCCCATCCTGACGATATCACCAACCTCGATCTCGTCGGGCTTGAGGCGGTCACCCTCCCTGTTCTTGAGCATCGTCTTGGATGAACATCCGCAAAGACCCATCATGATAGCAGCAGCTGCTGCCAAACCTAAAACTCTAATACCTTTCATAGTCAACCTCCTGTGGTTAATAATTATATATTATCTAAGTTTTATGATTTCTGTTCTTTAGATCTCAGATTCTTTACTGAAGTGCAGCACTGAGATCTTCGAGGGATATCTCTTCTATCGTCTTCCATGCTTCGTCTTCCGCACCGTCAACTGCCCGGAGGAATCCTCTCTGCGCTTCTGTTATCTTTATGTATTCACTTGTCTCATCGTCAAATGTATAGATGTACGGATTATCGATGCTGAACTGATCGTCGACGATCTCTTTTGAAGGCACATTGGCAACGGAATCGTATTTCGTGATGTCATATGCGCAGAAGTAGAACCACTCCTCGTTCATCGATAACTCTTCGTCATTTACGATCCAGTATCCCCTGAAGGCCACAGCACCCATATCAAAGCGGTCTGCACCTCTGAAGAATGCTCCGCCATGCTCCAGATAGCAAAGTGAGCTTCCCTCTGTGCCGTGTGCTCCTGCCTCCCAAGGATATTCGTCAACCATATCACCGAGCTTGATGACCTCTTCACCGTTGAACGAATAGATTACGTAAGGATCCTGGTTGTAGTATTCATCAACACCTGTTCCCTGCACAACTTCCCACATTATCAGTTCGGGGATATCATCGGATGTTACCTGAGCGAGCGCGAAATGAGGAGCCTCATGATTAGAAGCATATTCCTGAGCAAGTCTCAGGTACTCTGCCTGCCATGAAGAAACGGGTGTCTCTGTGGTCTCGGGCTCAGTAACCTCCGGGATTACCTCTGTCTCATCTGCTTCAGAAGGAGCGGGCGCTTCAGTTATTTCCGGTACGGGCGTTGCCGTGGGCTTCGGCGTTGCCGTGGGCTTGGGCGTTGCCGTAGGCTTGGGCGTTGCCGTGGGAGTCGGCTCGGGAGTGGGAGTTACTGTAGGATCAGGCATCTCCTTCTTCCTCTTCTCCGGTTCCAGCTCATCTTGATCATTAACAGCAAGATCATTTCTGACAAGTTCTGACTGTCTGTTATCTCTTGATAAAGGAATAAGGTCACCGACCTTACTGAACTCTTCCTCACCATCAACGATGACGCTCTGTGTGCTTCTGCCGGTCTGAACAGTACCGTCTGTCCTCGTCAGAGGCTCGCCGATCCTGTCACATCCGCCGGCTACCATCATCACTGCTGCAACTGCCATTACACTCAAAAGCTTTACACTCTTCATAACAAAAACCTCCGTTCTCATCTTTGTGTTATAACCATAAGACAGGCCAAAAACGAAAAGGTTCATTGTTTTTGAAAAAATTTTAAAAAATTTTTTTGCAGATCCTTCGGAAAAGTCTTAAAGCCTTACTGAAAGTGGTTTCTGCTCAAGACAGGCCGCCGCAAGGAATCAGTCTGTTATTCTGACTAGTCCTCTGTGCAGCTGACTGTTAGATAGAGTGTTACACAGAGTATTCTGACTAGTCCTCTGTGTAAGTAGCTGTTAGATAGAGTGTTACACAGAGTATTCTGACTAGTTCTCTGTGTAAGTGGCTGTTAGATAGAGTGTTACACAGAGTATTCTGACTAGTTCTCTGTGTAAGTGACGGTTATATAGAGTGTTATACAGAATAAGACCGCCACCGGCTTCGCCAAAGATTGAGCTCTACTCAACGCCCGGCAACAGACTTGCTCGCTACAGTCCTCGGTTTGGCGCTCGCATTTTACATCATGTAAAACTTGAAGCTGCCCATCCCGGCACCAAACCTGCGGAAGTTCGCTCGCAAGCAGTTGCGGGCTTCACTGTTGGTGTCTTTGACGATCGGAGTGACCCGATCTACTCTGCATGTCCAACTGATTTACCCGCTTCGGTTCCGGGTTTACATAGAATCGTTCACATAAAAATAATCAGCTTTGTGCATGATTCTGTGAATTACGTCATCCCGGGTGTTACCACCCAAATAAAAAGAGGTATCAGCCGATACCCCTTACGTTCAGAAATTACGGCCGTTCCATCCCCAGTCGTTGACCGGATGGTACGTTACATACACGGCGTCGCCCGGTATTCCGATCCGCCGGTTAAGGATGCCGCATATCTGTGACGTCATCGTATTATAATCTGAAGGCAGCGCGTTCCCGTACAGGCTGACAGACACATATGCACCTCTCTGAAGTTTGCGGCCGCCAAGCCACAGATCATAAGAATCCTCGATACCGACCATGAGGTACGACTCGCTCTTATTAAGAGTCGTTATCGCCTGCCCTATATCACTCTTCAACTGTTCCTTAACACTTGCCTCAACAGGCACTGTAATCTTAAGATCTACAAACGGCATACGTCACCTCCGGAAAGAATATCAAACAACGGACTTCACTTTCATCTCCTCAGCGCCAGCAGCCACGCAGCCACGTGCATCGCCTGCTGGAATCCGCCGGATGCAATAAGGGATTCAATGTCCGAAGCGGACAGCTTGACAACTTTGAGGAATTCCGTACGGTCCAGGGATAATCCTGATACTTTGCGGCAGTTGCGCGCCACAAAAAGATGAGCATAATTATCCGCGATCGTCGCATTGGACGGCACAGTCAGGAGATGACGCCACTCGTCAGACTCATATCCCGTCTCTTCGCGGAGCTCTCGCTTTGCCGCTTCAAGCGCATCCTCAGCTGATATCTCACTGCTGCCTGCATCTCTGTACTCCCGGCCGTCGCGGCGCTCGATCCCACCTGCCGGGAACTCTGTCGTAACCTGCTTTATTCCCTGCCTGAACTGTCTGACGCACAGATAATTGCCGTCTTCGTCGGATGCGACTATAACAACATAATCACGTCTGCTGTAGCTGTAATACGGTTCGAATTCACTGCCGTCAGGGAACTTGTATTTGGACTTGCGCAGGTCAATCCACTCGTTCTGTATAAGGTGTTCTGTCTCTATCTCCTGCCAGATAAGATCTTTGTCGTCGTTTATGTTCACAGTTATTATCGAAGCTCTTTCAATGATTTTTTATTCGCGTACATGGAGGCATCTGCCCTTTCGAAAATATCCGTCACGCTCCTGTCTGCACCAACATCATACACCGCAATGCCCGATGCTACAACCGGATCATCAACATGATCTTTTGAACCGGTGGATGCAGCCGCCCTGAACTGTTCAAGAAGATCATTGCGCTGCTCAAGGGCCTTGCCGGTGAGTATAACGACGAATTCATCCCCGCCGAACCTGAAGACGGGACTGTGAGAGAACACTGTACAGATCTTGCTGCAGGCTGCCTGTCTTCTTCGTGAACTATCCTGTCTGCAGCAGAGACGACGCTTGCAAAAAAGTCATTTCCTGAATCATGCAGCTGAAGAGCCTCATACAACGGGGCGAAAAAGACAAAAATAATTAACAAAAAACAGATAAATTACAAAGCTCCGTTCAACCGAGAAGCCTGCTGCGCAGTTCTCCCGCATCCGAACAGATTGTGACAGCACCGTGCTCCTTCAGGAAATCACGATCCCTGAATCCCCAGTCGACACTAATAATGTCGATTCCCGCATTGCGGGCCGTGTTGATATCCACATCAGAGTCACCTACATAGCAACATTCATCGGGCTTCACACCAAGCTGTTCCATTATCTTAAATACACCCGTGGGATCGGGCTTGCGAGGTATAGTATCGGACTGGGCAGCTATCATATCCGGTAATCCGTGAAGATGCATATCAAGCACCTTTACTGCGGGATCATAAGGCTTATTCGTATTGACTGCAACCTTAACTCCCGCTCCTCTTAATTCCTTAAGCAGGTCAACGATCCCGGGATATGGAACTGTCTTATCAAGACAGTGGTCAAGATATGCGTTCTTATAATCAGAATGCACCTTGTCAACATCACATGAGGCTCCCTTGACGGCCCGTTCGATGAGCTTGTAAGAACCGTTGCCTATGAAGCTCTTCACTTCTTCTTCGGTAACGGACGCTATCCCGTTCATTTCCAATGCAATGTTAACGGCTCCTGTCAGATCCGCCAATGTCGACAGCAATGTGCCGTCAAGATCAAAAATAACTGCTTTGTATCTCAATCGTTCCTGCCCTTCAGTTCAAACTCGAATGTATCGCGGTAATGAACGTTTTTCTTAAGAGGCAGGGCCGAGATGTTGTTGACCGTACGTTCTATCTCTTTCGAGCAGAAATCGGCAAAGAATTCGCAGAAATCATTGCGCATGAGCTGCTCCTCGTGCAGGTAATTGTTCATCTGCTCGGGCGTGAACGGCAGCACCGTAAAATCAAATCTCTGCGAGCCGGCACGCCTCAGAAGGAAGCCGTCCCCGGAAGTATTCGAGATCTTGACGACCTGCGTGTCGCTGTGACAGCTGTTCTCGGCAGGTCTTGCATATGCATGATACATCTTATCTGTCTCGGCTGCAAACAGTCCGATCTTGCTGGCGTTCTTACGGTCGTAATACGACTCTCCGGGGCCCCTTCCATACCATGTGCACACCGTCTCATCCTTGACGAGCGGGAATCTGATGCCGTACCTGATCATGTCATACTTAGGGGTGAAGTCCAGAGTGACCTTGAGCACGTTCGATCTGGCTATCTCATAATAGAGGATTACATCACCTTTCATCGCGAAAGAGCCGTAGAATGCCATAAGTCCGAACACACCATCCTTCATGCTGTATTCACACCTCTTAAATTCCAGAGAACTCTGTATCTCCTCGTAGTCGCTCTCCTTGGAGAATACCGTCTTGGCAAGAACAAAGTTCCTGTCTGTCCTGTCTATATTGGAAGGACACCTGTAGAAGCTTGGCAGGAACGATCCGTTGAGGAAATTGAAGCCGTCGACGATGATGGCATTGACCGCACCTTTCTTCCTGGAGAAACCGAACTTGTACTTGTCATTGCCAACGAAGATATTCGAAGGTATCTCGCTTACCTGATTAGGCTCTCTGAGTTCCTCAACACTCAATTCCTCTTCAACGATACTCTCGCTTAGGGATGAGACTTCAGGCACCGCAAGCTCCTCTTCGATGTCGGCCATCCTGACGGTCATACCGTCCTCGAGAGGCTTGTCTTCTTCCTCCTTGGGAGCCGGAAGTGCTTTGGTATCGTCAGCCTTCCTATCTGCAAGTTCCGGCTTCTTATCACCGTCTTTGCTTAACGGCAGAGCCACATCGGAAGCGATCACTGCCTGATAGAACGCGATCTCATATCCCTTGCCTGCATAATACGTATCCTTATCAAGCCTGAGCGTAATATCAAATACCAGCTCATGCGACAGAGCGCCAAGATATATATCAACGAATTCCTTCTTACCCTGAGCCCAGCCGTCTGTCTTGAACCTGTCGAAATCTATCGGGAATCTCAGTGTACGCGTACCATACGGCTCGATCTCAGAGATTCCGCCTCTTCCTCCCATCAGCTTCTTGCCTCCGAGCAGCACACGCCACTCCAGCTCAAGATCCTCCGTATATGCGAAAGGATTGGTATTGCGTAATGTTAGGTTGGTCGGATCACCTTCATTCGGGAATATCTGGACGTCCCTGCACTGCTGCTTGATATCGAGATAGATCGGATGAGGATTACGCAACACGTCAACGATACCCTGGCCGATACTGCTGTCGGCACGGTGTTTGCCGCCGACAAGATCGGCATGGTGTATCCACTTATATTCTGCATTATCATCCGTAAATCTTGTTCTTCCCGGAATGGTCTCGAAGAGATTCCTTCCCATCTTGTTCTTGGCAAAAAGCTCTTTCCTGTCGAGGCACAGATCCTGCCACGGGCCGAAGATGGCACCAGCTTCTCCCTCCATCGGCATGATATCGGATACAGCCTTGTCGTAATCTGTGTTGCAGTACCATGGCCTTGTGCCGTCTATCTGGTTCATCTTGTTCTTGACAGACTCTGCTTCAGCGGCATCAAAGTGATAATCCGATATACCCCACATAATGACCGAAGGATGTGCAGTCATGCTCTCGACGCAGTCACCGATCACCCTTGGAGTACCCGAGACGATAACATACATTCCGTACTGATCTGCCAGGTCAAGGAGCTCATCGCTAACCGGCATACCGGCAGAATAGATGCAGTTGATACCGGCCTTTTTCATAAGGATAATATCGTGTCTCATAAGGTTCCTGGGAACTGTGATCCCTCCCTTGGAATCGAACTCGTAGTAGCGCACCGTCCTGAGATTCACGCGCCTGTCGTTGATGTTGATCTTATCGTTGACCACCGAGACGCTCCTGAAGCCGATCCTTCTCTTCTTGGCACATATGATAGCGCCCTCCGAATCGAGGAGTTCAAGTGTCAGATCATACTGTATCGGAGTGGCATCCGACCAGAGTCCGACATCCAGGACCATGTATTCACCTTTGGCCCTCTCAACCGTGTTGGACTTGATGACCCCCTCTATCTCGCCCATCTGTTCCCTGATGTCCACAAACGGGAGATTGTAAGTATCGTATTCACGCTTAGCCTCAAGGAGAGATACCTTGACGGAATACGGCATATAAATATCCGTGTGATTGGTCAGTTCGAAGTCGACCTTGATCATATAATTGCCCCGCGATATCTTATCTGCTTTGCCTTTGGAGGGCACGGGCAGGGATACATTGGCGATCTCGGTAATATAAGCCTCGGGAAGGTTCTCGAGCCTTACATGAAGGTTGTTGATCTCAATAAGCGATTCCTTAACTATGTATACGGGCCTGAATATGCCTGAGAACCCGAAATTCATATAGTCATTGATGATGCGTCCGTTACTGCTCCTGTCATATCTGTACACGGCAATGACAAGGAGATTTACGCCCTCCCTGGCGCAGTCGGACAGCAGCAGACGCTTGAACGTATTGACCGCATGGGACTCGGCAACTATCTGTCCGTTGAGATATACAATAAACCTGCCGCATATGCCTGAAGTCTCCAGATAGATCGCCCTGTCTATGTCCTCAGGCGTGAAGACCAGCGATGTCCTGTAAATACCGACAGCATCCTCATCACTCGACGACGACTTCAAGAGGAACTTACCTCCGATGTCCTCAGTCTTCCTCTCCCCGTCGCGCTCCAGCTTCTCCGGATAGTTGTACAAAAGGTAACTCGGCAGGCCATAACCCTCAGTCTGAAGTGTTGACGGGCAGTTGATCAGCTCCCACTCGGAATCATCGAAAGACATAGCTTCAAATCCGTAAGGCATTTCACCCTCATGTGCCGCCATGAAGAACCTCCATGTCGTCAGCACTTTAACGTAAGGCGACTCAACTCTGCCGAACTCCGGCTGTTCCCTGTTAGCAAATATATTGTCAAAGGATTCATATGGCCAAAATCCTTCATTTGAGTTTTTAAAATCCATAGAACCTCCACTTTAAATCGATAAAAATTCATTATCATTGTAACACTTAACATGTGTAAATAAATTTCATAGAGATTACAGATTAACATTTTTAAATAATATTGTATAATAAGCAATTGGTGTAATTTCAAAGCAAAGGAGACAGTTATGAGTATTTTTCTGGGACTGGTCATCATTGCGGCACTTCTGGCTCTGGCTTATGCAGCCATCAACTTCTATTCGGTAAAGAGACTCGAAGAGGGTACTGACAGAATGAAGGAGATCGCCAAGGAGATCCGTCTTGGTGCGAACACATTCATTAACTACGAGTACAAAGTCGTTGCCATGATCGGCGCGATCATCGCTGCAGTACTCGCAATCGTCATCTCATGGCAGGGCGCTTGTGCATTTATCATCGGCGCTGTTATGAGCGCTTCCGCAGGTTACGTCGGCATGAAGATCGCAACCTACGCAAACGTAAGAGTTACAAACACGGCACGCAAGACCAAGAAGCTCAGTGACACACTGAAGGTCGCATACAAGGGCGGCTCCGTTATGGGTCTTTGCGTTGCAGGCTTTGCACTTCTCGGCATCTTCCTCGTATATCTTATCTTCGGATATGGTTTGGGGCAGATCGGCGACTACGCCAAGTTCGCTCAGGATGCATCCGCTGCAGAAGAGCACTTCAAGAACTTTATCGGTCTTGAGGCACCGTTCTCAATGACGATCTCATGTTATGCACTCGGATGTTCCGTTATCGCTATGTTCAACCGTGTCGGCGGCGGTATCTATACAAAGGCAGCAGACATGGGCGCTGACCTCGTCGGTAAGACAGAGGCACATCTCCCCGAGGACGACCCGAGGAACCCTGCTACAATTGCAGACAACGTTGGTGACAACGTTGGTGACGTTGCCGGTCTCGGCGCTGACCTCCTTGAGTCATATGTAGGTGCTATCATGTCAGCTGCGATCCTTGCCTGTGAGCTGTTCTCACGTGCAAGCTCTTTCAACGCAGACAACAGCCCCGTATACCCTTACGGCGCTTCGATACTTGAGAAGCTCCTGCTCTTCCCTATCGCTTTCGCCGCGTGCGGACTCATTGCATGCGTGATCGGTATCGCTTCAACATTGATCAGGAAAAAGCTCTCCGACAACCCTCACATGGAACTCAATGTCTCCACTTGGGTATCCGCCGGTGTCACGGCACTGTTCGGCCTCGGATTATCCTATTATTTCTTCAGCAGCGACTCTGCTTCACTGCCCGGTATCGGCTTCAAGCTCGGTTGGATATCTCCCTGGGTAGCAGCCGTACTCGGTGTTGCCTCGGGAATCATCATCGGCGCCATTGCAGAGTACTATACTTCTTATGACTACAAGCCCACCAAGAAGCTTGCAAACGCTTCTGTCGACGGTGCGGCATTAACTATTACCGAAGGTCTTGCGCTCGGCATGAAGTCATGTATGGCTCCCTGCTTCGTTCTCGGTGCAGCTATTTTCGGTGCATACCTCGTAGGCGGTCTCTACGGCATCTCATGCGCAGCTATCGGAATGCTCTCATTCGTAGCAACAACAGTATCCGTTGATACATACGGACCTATCTCCGACAACGCCGGCGGTATCGCCGAGATGAGCTACCTTGATGAGGATGTACGTAAGATCACTGATACACTTGATTCAGTTGGCAACACAACGGCAGCTATCGGTAAGGGATTCGCTATCGGATCCGCTGCATTTGCTACACTGGCCATGATGAACTCCTATCTGTACTCATTTACAGATGCCAGCTATACGGCAGAAACGATCAATCTCAATATCCTTAAGCCTCTCACGCTCGCCGGCGCTATCGTAGGCGCTGCACTCCCCTTCTTCTTCTCCGGTATGCTTATCGAAGCAGTTGCAAAGGCAGCACAGCAGATGGTTGAGGAAGTACGCCGTCAGTTCAGAGAGATCAAGGGTCTCCTCGAAGGCAAGGTTCTTCCTGATACAAAGACATGTATCGCCATCTCATCACAGGGTGCTCTTAAGGAAATGAGAGTTCCGGCTCTTACCGCTCTTATCTTCCCTGTACTCGCAGGATTCCTGTTCGGTGCAAAGTTCGTTGGCGGTATCCTCCTCGGAGCTACCATCACTTCCATCATGCTCGCTATCTTCACAGGTAACGCAGGCGGCGCATGGGATAACGGCAAGAAATACATCGAGACAGGTGCCATCAAAGGTCACGGCAAGGGTTCCCCTGCTCACGACGCAGCAGTCGTCGGTGATACGGTTGGCGATCCTCTCAAGGACACTGTAGGACCTTCACTCGATATCCTCATCAAGATCATGAGCACGATCTCGCTTGTTGCAGTTGCAGTATTCAGCAAGTACAATCTGCTGGAATGGATCGAGAGTCTGTTCTGAGGATCATAAATCAGCTATCAGCTAAATATCTGCTAAGTTACAAAAGGCTGTCACAGTGATGTGGCAGCCTTTTGGGTATCATCAGTGGTGCGTTGCGCATTCTCTCGAATCTTGCAAGAACTGAGTAAAAGAATCTGCCAAAAGAACACCCAAAGGGGCACCCCGGGTGTTCCTTTTACGGGTTGTTTTACTCTGATCCGGCCGGAACAACACCCAAAAGGGGCACCCCGGGTGTTCCTTTTACGGGTTATTTTACTCTGATTCGGCCGGAATGACACCCAAAACGGGCACCCCGGGTGTTCCTTTTACGGGTTATTTTATGCTGATCCGGCCGGAATGACACCCAAAACGGGCACCCCGGGTGTTCCTTTTACGGGTTATTTTACTCTGATCCGACCGGAATGACACCCAAAACGGGCACCCCGGGTGTTCCTTTTGCGGGTTATTTTATGCTGATCCGGCCGGAACAACACCCAAAAGGGGCACCCCGGGTGTTCCTTTTACGGGTTGTTTTACTCTGATCCGGCCAAAAAACACCCCGGAATAACCGGGGCAGATCATCATATTAATACTAATGCGGAATGCAAACGGTAACCCTCGTTCAGCACCTGCCTGTCTCAGGATCCCGACAGCAAAACGATTACAGTAACAAGTGCGGCAGCGCCCCAAACCATGATGCCGATCTTGAATATCATCTCGATCTGAAGAGCAACTTCCTTGCTGACCTTAGGCTTTGAATTTGCCTCGATCCTTGCTGCCTTGGCTGCTTTATCCGCTTCTTTGGATGCAGCGGACTTATCCTGCACAGGAGCAGGTGCAGCACTTACCGGCTGCGGCTTCTGATAATATCTCTGAGGATACGGATCTCTCGCATAAGGCGGCACAGAATCATGCTGCTGAGGATGCTGTTGCTGAGCACGCTGCGGCTGCTGCGCATATGGACGCTTCTGCGGCTGGCGGGCTCTCTGCTGCTGCCTCGAACGCTCAATAAATGCAGTGTCCTCATAAGGACGCCTTGCATCGACTGAATTCTGTGAGAAACTCAGGTCGTTCATCGTAGTACCCTTTGTCTGGACGCGCGTTGACCTGCCGGGCGTCTTGTAATGCGTCTGTACCGTCAGGTCTCTATATTCTCTGTTGCCTCTGTAACGATCATTTGAACTCATAAGAAGATTATAACATACATTATGCTTCGAGCATTCCATTATTATTTAATGTAATTGCATTTTCATTTTGAAGAATGAACATGCCACGCTCCATCAGATCCTTAACCGATGGCGTCATCCTCGTAAATCCAAGCTTATGTGCTCCGGCGACATACGCTGATTCCAACGGCATACCAAACTCCTCCCTGATGGCTTCAATCATTGCACATGCCGCTTCACAAGGATGAACATCAGAAGGTTCACGAAGAAGATCTTCAGCCCCCGTTCTGTAGAAATCATATGCCATCGGATCTGCCCCCGGTTTCCAGTAAAACAGCACATTACCGTCAGGTGCAGGCTTGATCCTTGTCGATCTGATGAGATAATCGACACGCTCCTTGATCTTCGGAGTATTCTTGGCTATACCGCACGCTTCCTTGAGCCTTGATGCTATCAGATCATAACTGACCGGTGATTCGTCGATGATCACCTGATTTACCATTGCCACGAGCATGGGAGTATTGCGCGGATCACAGAATTCATCCGCTGTCATGACAGTCTTGGGAAGCTCGGCTCTTACATATTGTCTCCCGCAGGGGCCTCCTGCGGGTCCGCTTTTTTTGATGCCGGATCCGCCTCTGCAGTCTGTTCGTCATTCTCAACATCTTCGGTCACTGCTTCTCCCGGACCTTCAGCAACATCTTCGGTCACTGCTTCTCCCGGAACTTCAGCTTCAGCCACTTCCGCTTCGGATACTCCGGCGGACGCTTCATCAGCCTCTCCCTCAGCCGCTCCCTCAGCTTCCCGTGTCTCCTCCGCCGTCACGCTGTCCAGCTTGCTCAAAATGCCGTCTATTACGCGGTTCCTGTTCTCCCACCAGTCAACCGTCCACACACGCATCAGCTTCCAGCCAAGCCCTGTAAGAACATTCATCTGGTAGAGTTCGCGACCGCTTGTCGTCTTATTCTCAAGATAGAATTTGCCGTCGAGCAGAATGCCGAGACAGTACTCGTTCTCATTACGGGGATCCACAACGCCGATATCGATCTTATACTCGGAACTGCCGACGTTCTTTACTGTCTTGTATCCGGCCTCATCAAGCGCTGTGCAGATATCATCAGCCACACCGACTATACTGTCAAAACGGTCGATCACAGGCGCTTCAGTCGATGTGGAAGATGCGAGGTTCTCCCACACTGCTCTGCCCTGTGCATATTCGAGGAAACTCCTGAAAGCAGCCACTCCCCTTGCAGTGTCGGACGTTACTTTGATCTGTTCGGGCTCAAGCGACGAGAAAACAACCATCTCATATCTTGAACGCGTTACTGCTACATTGAGTCTTCTCCATCCTCCGTCCTGACTGAGCGGTCCGAAATTCATATATGTCTTGCCTTCCTCGTCTGTACCATACCCTACGGAGAAAAGGATCACGTCACGCTCATCCCCCTGCACATTCTCGAGGTTCTTGATAAACAACGGCTCATCGCTGCCGTACAAAGCCTCCTCCAAAGAAGGGTCACGCCGGCACTCTTCACTCAGCAGATCATCTATCTTATCCTGCTGCGATATATTGAAAGTAACAACACCAAGACTTCGGTTAGGATTCTCCTTAACGCGGCGGATTATCTCCTCAACAACGCGTTGAGCCTCAACTGTATTCGTACGCGTCCTGCCCCTGTCGAAAGTCCCCTCACACTTAACAAAGGATACTTTGCGGTCAAGATCATTACTGGACGGGAATGTGTACAGCCTGTTATCGTAAAATGCGCGGTTACTGAAAGTAATCAGACTCTCGTGCTTGCTCCTGTAGTGCCACAGGAGGTGTGTTCCCGGCATCGACAGGGCAAGACAATCGTCGAGAATACTCTCCAGATCCTCTATCTCATAATTCTCTTCATCGTAATTCTGCGACTGGAAGAATGACGTCGGCGGCATCTGGTTCGGGTCACCGACAATTATCGCATTATTTGCACGTGCTATCACGCCGACCGCTTTACATGTCGGCAGCTGGCTCGCCTCGTCAAATATTACCGTATCGACAGTCAGCACACCGGGTTCAAGATACTGGGCAACTGATATCGGGCTCATGAGCAGACACGGACAAAGCCTTGTAATCAGGTCTTTTGCCTGAGTGAACAGTGTCCTGATAGACACGCCTCTTCCACCGCTCTTAATCGCATGCTGAAGTATTCCCAGAGCCGAGCCTTTCTGTGCCTCCTTAGCAAGATCCGGTATGGAGGATGCTACACGCAGATAGATCTCCTGGCGCGTCAGGGCCACAAATTCATCATTGAGCTTTCTGAACTGCTCGACACGCTCTTCAAAGATCTTGCCGCTGAAATTACGGAGCGCGTCATCTTTGTCGATAGTATCCGTGATGAGGAGCTTTGCATACGCCTTGCGGAAAGCGGGGATGACATCACCATCTGCCACGGCGCCTGACGAGTACGCATTGACCACGTTCATAAGCCCGTCTGACCTTGCATCTGAAGCCGCCTTGTTGAACATGATTCGGTCTCTAAGATTCTCGATATTATTTACCAGATCATCACAAAGCTCATATTGTGATATAAACGTCTCATCATCGTGAACCGCCTTAATGTTGATATCATCTTCAATGACAGAATGTGCATTATCGAAATCATTATAGGCGCTGACAAAACCGTTCCACACATCAGAATATACGGGATTTGCCGCGTAATTTCTCCTGAGAGCCATAGTCCTGTCATATCCGTCAAGTCTGGCAAATGATTCTGTTGCAACTGATTTAATCTGACCGATCCTGCTGTCATCATCAAGTGTTCCCCTGTCGAGATAAGATGCCAGCGAATCATTATAGATTCTGTCGCAGTTCTGACGCATGGAAAGCACTTCAGAGACAGCAGCCAGATGCTCTCCGAACTGCTCATCTCTCGATCCGTGAACACGGTATGGCTCCATCTTTTTATAGACTTTAGCCTGGGCCATAGATTTAAATAATGTCTTATTCGATGCCTCTCTATACTCATTAACAAGGGCCGGAATATCAAGACTGAATATCTCAGGCTTGTAGAATTCGCCCACTTCGGATTCTTTGATGCGGGCTTTATTCATCTCATTCCGGTACGCATCGACATTGCGGAATACCGCTTCATAATCTTCAACCGCGCAAAGTTTGGCGGGAAGATTGCCTGTATCGACAATAGCAGATACTATATCCCTGATCCTTCTTACCGCAGCGAAAGTGTTACCTTCCAATCCGGGTATCATTACACCCGATCCGGTTATCGTAGAACGGGCTTTATCAAAAGCCTGTTCAAGAACCTCAGAAGCCTTCTTGAGTGCCGCCGCATCTTCCGGCAGTTTTGCCTTGAGAGCCTGAGAATATTCATCGGCCCTGACCCGTGACAAAGCCGTAATATCTGTCATCGCGCGGCCTGCGGACAGTACGCCTTCAAGGTCCGTCTCACACTTCTTGTAAGTATCGGCATTGACTACTTCGATGAATCTGTCATCAAACTTATCTATATCAGGGGCAGACAAATTTGCCGCATAGATATTTATAAGCTCAAATAATGACATACCGCACTTCTGTTGAGCATGAAGTGCCGCGCAATAAGCATCAAGCTCATGTCTCCGTCTGGAGAGTTCATCTGCTTTCGCTTTGTAATCGCCGGTACCGGATCTGGCATTAAGTTCCACTGCTTCTTTCAGTTTGGTAAGGAAAGCACTCTTCTTTGCCTTATTCGAATGGAGTTCAAGGCAGAACGGCCCGAGTCCGATCTTGTCGAGCCTGTTGTAAACGACGTCAAGGGCTGCTTTCTTCTCCGCCGCAAAAAGAACTTTCTTGCCGTTCGCGAGCATATCTGCGATCATGGAAGTGATCGTCTGAGATTTGCCTGTTCCCGGAGGACCGTGGAGAACAAAGCTCTCCCCTCTTGTCGCACACTGTATCGCATAAAGCTGGGAACTGTCTGCCGTGATCGGAAGAAGACATGATGATTCATCGATCTTATCCGGAACTCTCATATCCTGCGCATCCCAGGCAAGTTTGCCCTCAAGAAGGCTCTTCACTATCTTGTTGCTGCCTATCTCGTCACGTCTTACATGCAGGTCGTTCCACATCACAAAATTAGTAAAAGAGAACATCCCGATGACACAGGAATTATATATCTCCCAGTCCTTCTGCCCTGTCATGAGGACTCTGAAATTATCGATAACTTTATTGATATCTATTCCTGAATCATCAGTAACCATTATCTCTCGGGGATCAGACTTAATGCCAAAATCCTGTTTAAGCTTCTCAAGCAATGTGATATTGATGATAGGATCCTCATCGCGTCTTCTGATAACATAGCCCAGAATTATAGACTTGCGCACGAGGTCGACCGGGATGAGAACGAGTGGCGCGTAATGCGGTGCCGAACCGTCCTTATCAAACCATTTCATGACACCCAACGTGATATACAGAGTGTTGGCACCGTTCTCCTCCAGAGCAACCCTGGATGCGCGGTAGAGCTTCTTGATCGATGTATCAAGCTCAGATCTCGTCAGGGACGAGTAAAGGATCTTCTTCTCAAAACTGTCTGTTATCAGCTTGTCAAATCCGGTAATATCTGAAATATTCTCCAGATCATATTCCCTGACGGGTATTGTCTGTTTTTTATTCTCCTCCGGTACAGGTGATTCAGTTGTCTTGGCCTCTGTTGTCTCCTTATCCTCTGTCTGCTCAGGCGTGGCAGCTTCATCATCCTTCTTATCATCACCGCTCCTCGGCTTGACAGAATAGTCGATACTCTCTGCAAGTTTATCCTCAAGTGCAGCAGGTGAATGTGTAAACAGGGGAATCATATTACCCTTGAGCTTCATATTAAGAAGATTGTTGCGAAGGCTCAGGTCAAGGAGCTTACGTTCCCATTGATCTATCTTGGCGTCGGCTTTCTGCTTGAGGTCTTCAGTATTCATTCAACATTCTCCTTTTCTCGCGCCAGTCAGGCATTATAAGAGCAACCACTCTGTAGAACCTCTCCGAATGATCCGGCACGAGAAGATGTGCAAATTCGTGGATAACCACATACCTCATGCATTCTTCCGGAACCTCGAAAAGGTTGTAATTAAATGTGATCACACCCTCTTGGGGCTTGCATGACCCCCATCTGGTCTTCATCGTCCTGAACTTTATCTTCGCAGGCGCTCTTGCACCGAGCTTAACAAATTCAGTACAGATCTCATCACATATAGCAAGAACCTTCAGCCTGAGCTGATCACATCTCCATTTATTATATACCTTAGTCGCCAGATCACGGTCATCAATATTGCGGACATAGACAAAAAGATATCCGTCCCGCAACATCACATCATTATACCGTGAACTCCTTATTATAACTTCGTAAGCCTTTCCGGCAACAGTAACTGTCGTACCGCAATCCAGCCTGTCAGGGCGCACGTTATTGGCGCGCCGCTCATCCGTCTTCGATATAGCCTTAATGATGAAGTCCTTTTTCTTCTCGAGGAATGCCTCAACTTCACTGTTACTGACATATCTCGGTGCGGACACATATATGGAGCCGTCAGATCTGATCCTCAGGTTAATATTCTTCACCCTCTTGCGTTCGTACTCATAAATGAAAGATTTACCGTAAAAAACTACAGATCTTTGCACGATTAGGCCCCTGATTCACATTTATTTCACAATTCGATTTCAATTTGGAAATAGAATAAGAGTGATGATGATATATATGTTCACAATTAAACACTAAAATCAGATCATAAACAAGTGTCAGGACTGACAACAATTCTCTTATTCATATTCTTGGGCTTAGGGTTGTCTCTAAGTGACATTGTTCACTTAAGAGGCAACTCTTTATTTCCGGCGTTTTACCGACAGATGCCGTCTCACAGCCGGGGACAAAGTGATATACTACATCCATGCAAGATCTTTGGACATATCTTAAGATAACCGATAAACCAGTCGCACTCTACGGCACCGGCAACGGTGCCGATAAGATCATTGCCAGACTTCAGAGAGACGGGACCTGGAGCAAAGTCAAAGGGATTTTTGCAAGTCCCGGATTTGTCAGGAACAGGTCTTTCTATGGTCACAAAGTCGAGTCATATGAAGATGTCAAAGAACGTCTGGGAAGCATGATAATATTGCTGTGCTTTGGATCATCACTTCCTGAAGTTGTTGATTATGTGCACAGAATAGCTGAAGCGGATGAATTATATGCTCCGGCAGTGCCTGTATACGGGAGTGATGTTTTCGATATGGAATACTATCGCAGGCACATAGATGCGATAGAAAGTGCCCGGGGTCTGATGGCTGACGAACTGTCGGTTCTCACGCTGGATAATACCGTGAAGTATTACCTGACAGGAGACATCAGATATCTTGAGAAATGTGCGGTCCCGGCAGAAAAGGAATACAATCTGACGGTTCTGAAGGACAATGCAGTCTACGTCGACCTCGGTGCTTATAGCGGCGATACGGTAAATGAATACAGGCACGTTTTTCCTTCGATTACTGATGTGACTGCCGTGGAACCCGATACCGGCAATTTCCGCAAACTGTGTGCTAACGTAGCAGACGCGACACTTATCAACGCGCTTATTTCGGACATCGCCGGGACTGCTCATATTAACTCGGGCAAAGGGCGCGGAGTACATGAACAGGATGCAGGTGATACAATAGAATCTGTCACTGTTGACAGCATCCTTAACGGAAGGTCTGCGAACCTGATCAAATATGACGTGGAGGGCAACGAACACAAAGCTCTCACCGGTTCCGTACAGACCATAAAGAATTATAAACCGGCTCTTCATGTGGCCTGCTACCACAGGAGCGAAGACATATTTGACCTGCCTTTACTCATCTCAGGGTTCAGACCGGACTACAAAATATACATGCGACACAGACCGCACCTGCTCAACTGGGACACACAGTTCATCTGCATATAATTGTGCAGTCTATATCCTGTCGACTATATCTCTTTTTATCTTCAGGAAGAACACAACAGTCAGTATCAGTGACACTACCTCTGCGATCGGAAAACTCCACCACACGTTGTCCACATTGTCCGTAAGCGACAGAAGCCACGCGACGGGTATGAGGATTACAACCTGCCTTCCGAGAGATACGATGAGCGAATAAACACTTCTGGAGAACGCCTGAAATTCCGATCCTAATGTAATCGCGAAAGCAGCCATCGGGAAATGCAGTCCGATGATCCTCATCGCCGGAACACCTATGCCGAGCATCGTATCAGAAGCCTTAAAAAGGCTTAGGATCTGAGCCGGTATAACTTCGAGAACAAGCGTTCCAAGGCACATTATTATGACCGCAAGAACCACTGCAAATCTCATTGCTTCGTTAATGCGCTTCTTGCGTGCCGCTCCGAGATTATATGCAAGCACCGGAATAAGGCCGTTATTAAGCCCGAATACCGGCATGAAGAAGAAGCTCTGTATCTTGAAATAAACACCGAACACAGCCTGTGCCGTGGATGAGAAGATGCCCAGAATGATGTTCATGAGATATGTCATCAGAGAGCCCACCGACACCATGAGGATCGTAGGAATACCTACGGCATAGATCTGCTTCACGATGTGACCCTCCGGATGGAATATCTCACGAAATGACAGCTTGATCTCATAATTGAACTTGATATTAAGTATGATGCCGCACACAGAAGCGCACATTTGACCTATACATGTCGCTACACCTGCGCCCATGACCCCCATTGCAGGACATCCGAACAGGCCGAAGATCATGACAGGATCAAGCACTATATTGATCACTGCGCCCGTCATCTGAGATATCATGCTGTACACTGTCCTGCCTGTCGACTGAAGCAGTCTCTCAAGCACTATCTGCGAGAACAGGAAGCAGGACCCAATACACACTACGCGCAGATAATCAGAAGCATATCCTGTTATCACCACACTGTCTGTCTGCGAATTGACAAAAGGCGCCGCTGCAAATAATCCGATCACCAAAAACAGAATGTAATTGAATATATTCAGGAAAAGTCCGGTGTTCGCCGCTTTGTTGGCACTTGCATTATCTCCGGAACCCAGCGACTTCGACAAAAGCGCATTTATACCGACTCCCGTGCCCGTTGCCACGGCGATCATAAGGTTCTGCATCGGGAACGCTAATGTTACGGCCGTCATCGCATCTTCCGATATCTGCGCAACGAAATAGCTGTCCGTGACGTTATAGAACGCCTGAACAAGCATGGATATCATCATTGGCAGCGACATCGAGACAATAAGCCGCTTTACGGGCATTACACCCATTTTATTCTCGCGTATCTGTTCACTCATATTTGGCTATGATAAGTCATAATAAAACAAAAATCAATGTTACTATTTGTTTGATTTATTATTATCCATATGTGATAATCAGTGTAAATCAGATATATTCAGGAGGACAGTTTATGGCTTGTTTTCTCGTTCCCGCAGCAGAGGCTGCAGTAGTTACAGTTGTTACCAAGATAGCAGAGGCCAGGGGCGTTCCTGCAGACGGATTTATTAAGAAGACCAAATGGCTTACCAATACTCTTTGGGGCGGCTCTGCACTGCTTGCTTTCGAGCATGCATGGCACGGAGAGATCATCCCTGTATTTCCTTTCCTGACAAATGCCGTTAATGCGGCTGACAGAGCTGAGATGTTCCATGAGATGGCAACAGTAGGTGTCACGATGGCTCTGCTTATTACCGCAGTATGGGGTATCGGCGTTGCAGTCACGCACAGCATGGCGAAGAAGAGCCGGAAGTCTGCGGAGGTATCGGGCAGATGACACTTCTTATCACCGTCATAGCTGCTGTCGTATCGACTGTTGTCTGGTACAGGAGTGCGCCTTCCGACACGATGAAGGTATCTGCCCTGTGCTATATGTACTGGGGAGCTTCACTTATGTGGCTGGTCGATGCTATATATGAGTACATTGAGCTTGGATCAGAGTATTTTACCCCTGCAGTTAAGGACATGATCAATGACGCATTCCTCGGACTGTCTGCCGTTGCTTTCGGTCTGGTGATCTGGGTTGTGATCCTGCTCATCAAAGACCCCAAAGGCGTCATCAGAGCAAAACTCGCAGGGAAAGCAAATACCTAATGAACAGCGACATCAGACAATTACTTGAGAATGTTAAGTCCGGCGTCATCACGATCGATGACGCCGTTTTGGAATTGAAGAAAGCACCGTTCGAAGAACTGGGGTACGCCAAGGTCGATATGCACCGGAAGCTCAGACAGGGTGCCGCAGAGGTGATCTACGGCGCGGGCAAAACCCCTGAACAGATCCTCGGCATTGTGAAGAAAATGGTCAGCGCAGGACAGGAGAATATCCTTATCACCAGGATGAGCGAAGAAGCCGCATCGTATGTAGGTGCCGGCGTTCCTCTCGACTACCATAAAGACGCGAAGATCGGCATTGTGGGGTCCGTTCCCGAAGCTACAGGAATCGGCACGATTGTTGTTGCCACAGGCGGAACAAGTGATATTCCTGTAGCGGAAGAAGCTGCGCTTACTGCAGAATTCCTCGGCAACAAAGTCGTAAGGCTTTACGACGTCGGTGTTGCAGGACTTCACCGTCTCCTGTCCCACATGGATGAGATAATGAGCGCATCAGTTATAATTGCCATCGCAGGCATGGAAGGGGCTCTGGCAAGCGTCATCGGAGGCCTTGCCGACTGCCCGGTTATCGCAGTTCCCACGAGCGTCGGATACGGCGCTTCGTATCAGGGCATATCAGCTCTTCTGTCGATGCTCAATTCCTGCGCATCGGGGGTTACCGTGGTCAATATAGACAACGGATTCGGAGCCGGTTATTCGGCAAGCATGATAAATCATATGGAGGTTCGTTCATGAAGATATTATACATTGATGCCGGCATGGGTGCCGCAGGCGATATGCTCACTTCTTCCCTTCTCGGACTGTTTGATGATACAGAACTCAAGGTCAGTGAACTTGATTCGATCGGCATCCCCGGAGTGGTCTTCGAGACAGACCGCAAAACAAGTGCCGGAATCGCAGGCCTTCACATGAATGTCAGGGTTGGAGATACAAACGAAGATGAACTTCACAGCCATCATCATGAACATCAACACCATCATCACCACAGCTCGATGCACGACATCGAACACATCATCAGCCATCTCAATGTATCTGGCAAGGTAAAGAGTGATGCCGTTGAAGTATATAAGCTCATTGCAGAAGCAGAGAGTAAAGCGCACGGTGTCCCGGTCACCGACATTCATTTCCATGAAGTCGGAACCAAGGACGCCATCGCAGATATCGTGGCAGTATGCAAGCTCATTGAGGATATTGCACCTGACAGGATCATATCCTCGAGACTCTGCACCGGATTCGGACATATACACTGCGCACACGGTGTACTTCCCGTCCCCGCTCCCGCCACAGCGCATATTATCGAAGGTCTTCCGGTCTTCGGAGGCGATGAGGAAGGCGAACGCCTGACGCCGACAGGCGCGGCATTGATAAAGCATTTTGCCGATGAGTATGGTAACCTCCCCGCCATGACAGTAACAGCATCCGGCTACGGAATGGGCACCAAAGACTTTAAGAACGGCAACTTTGTCCGCGCCATACTCGGTGAATCCGTCGACCCCAGGGCAGCAGACTACGTCGTAGAGCTCGCAGCCAACATCGATGACATGACCGCCGAGCAGATCAGCTACGCCATGGAGATGATCTACAAAGCCGGCGCAGTCGAGGTATTCACCACCCCCGTCACGATGAAAAAGTCCCGCCCCGGCACGCTCATCACCGCCATCTGTCCGGTCAAAGCCAGGGACAGCGTCCTCACTGCTTTCTTCAAGCACACATCGACCATCGGCATCCGCGAGCGCGGCTACACCAGGCACATCTTAGACCGTTCCATCGAGACAGTCGATACGAGCCTCGGCAGTGTCAGGATCAAGAGATCTGTTGGTTATGGAGTCTGCAAGAACAAGCCGGAATACGACGACATCTCCGCGATCGCAAGCGAGAAAGACATGAGCCTGAGCGAAGTAACTGATGTTATACGAAGAGAGATAGAGTAGAAGTTTGGCGGCCGACAGCTTTCCGCATAGAAATGACAGTTCTCTATCCTGTTATCTTTAAATGCTGTAGATAGAGATTTTCGCTACACCATTCGCTATTGAAGGTGCAAAATGGCGCATTGCATCGAATTTTTAAATCTCTGCTCTGGTGGTTGATCCGGTGCTGATAATACTCCTTACCCAAAATTCTCCGCAGCATACACTTTAAGTCTCGATTCCAGGTTCTTAGCGATATCTTCGACGCTCATGGACTGATTATAATATGAATCGATCTCGTCACTAATGATCTTATACACACCCCAGTCGTACACCTCAATATAGTCCGCCTTCTTTATCTGCTCCATCAGGGAATCGGCAAGCCCTGCGGGGAACTTGACAATATTGTCAGAAGGAGCACTGTCGCTATAGTCATGACAAAAGGCCGTAGCATATCTCTGCTTCAACTCCGGTGATGCACTGTCAGGATCCTGCATGATATCAAGGTATTCCTGAAGTATCTTCCCGTTAACGGGAAATGACCCTGAAGAAGCTGCACGTCTCTGGTTCTCTTCAGACATGACATACGATATAAATTCGCCGCAAGCCTTGGGATTTCTTGCAGATGCAGACAGCGCGATGAGGCTGTGAGGAACGATCTGATACGATGAACCCTGAGCCGAAGGATATCCTATGAACGAAGGCGTGTCTTTATAATCCAACGAGAGTTCATAGTAAACGGATGCATTTGAGACTACGGTCTTGTAAAGCGATATCACATCCTTACCCACATCTTCTCTGGAGCTGAACACATAATCTTCCGGATCGTTCGTTTTTTGCCTGCCGTTCTCAACAGCTGATCTGACGTCTTGCAGAATGTTTCCGTAAGTAAGGTTGCCGGACTTGTACATAGTCCTGAGATCCGAACCGAGTATGTCGTACAGAAGGTCAACCGTATAAACCTCCGCGAATCTTCGCTGTCCGTTCTTGAGAGATGGCATCGAAGACAGATCGGTGCAATTGCCGTACAGCTTTTCTTTGCCCCAGTATCCGTTCAGTCCATAACTGGTAAAGATCTGATATATCTTACCGTCCTCACCTGTCATCAGTTCCAGGATGTGCGGATCAATGCAAGAAGTGTCAACATATGGGCTCATATCAGCTGCAAGGCCATTCTCTCCGAAATAGATATAATCGAAAGTATTTCCGTAGAAAATATCCGGTGTATTCCCGTTCATATATCCTGACATTATACTAAGTGTAGATCTCTTCATCGCATCAACGCTTGTGTAATCTAACTTGCCGCTAAGATCCTCCAAACGCACAAAATACTTATCCTGTCCCATATTGTAATAGTATGCCGCTGTGCCCAACGTCGTATCGGAAGTAACTCCTGCTCCCTGTATCAGTATCTCTTCCCTGTTATCCATATCAAGATCATCATTGCGTGATACAAGGGCCACTTCGGTAAAGGCAAGCGGACCACATTCATTCGGATCCGGGGATGAGATACTTGTGCGGTAATTCATAAAATGCGTATCATCGAGCACTGCAAGATGGGGGCAATCATATTCACAATCCGAAGGCGGAACTACAAACACATGATCCATATGCGCGAGCACACGGTACTTCTGTTCCTTCAAATCGACCTTGACGATCGCAGGACCCAATTCAGCACAATAAAATGTATTCTGATAAAAGTAATCCGTATCGAAATTCGGTAAATATCTCGGGTAAATATCATTTTGTATATCCTTTACCGCGAAGCATTCCTCAATGGTCCCCATATTGAAATCGATCCTGAAGAATCCGAAATAATCATTATTATCACCATAAGCATACAATTCACCATCCTGCTCGAAAAGGCCCTGGATATAATAATTGTCGTAATTCCCGATATCCACGCTGTCGATCAGATTGCCGTCTGTATCGAACTTCTTCACAGAATCAGTGGTAACTACGGCAAATCCGCCGTCATAATTACATATTCCTGCATGGACATTATCTTTCAGTTTATCACCGCGCCTGATGATCTTTCCGTCATAATCGTAGATTAGAAACTCTCTAAAGCAAGTTGACACGACAAACGTCCCGTTGCCAAGATCCGCACAACTAACGATACCGTTATCATCATCATTCTCTAACCTGCACTGCGACTTAATCGTTCCGTCATAACCGCAAATGTAGAGATTGTATGTGCTGTTCTCCCTCTCACCTGTCTTCTCATCTATCACCTTACCCCAATTACCGCAAACGATACCGGCATCTTCACCGCATTGAAAAGGATGGAGCCAAGCAGTCTCTTGGGGTATTGTTATAAGCACGGAAGTGTAATACGGTTCCTTAACCTGTTCTCCCGTCTCTTCCGTAACCTCAGTCACATTACTTGCATATGATGTTGATATATGCGTATCTGCCTTACTGCACCCTGACAGGATCATTGTTGCTGCAAGAATCAAAGCCGTAGTTTTCTGCGTGCATCTCATATCTATCCACCTCTTCACTGAATATCCTGATTATATTGTAACAATCAGATGTGTCGAAGTTGTAAAATCGCAGATCTTGTTGCCCCAAAAACAGACCCTTTCTTATATTTGGGCGATTCGCCAAGATTATCACTTTCGTCGTTAAGCCTTGGCGACAGCACTAATGACAGCATTCCCCCGGCTACTCTCTCTCATCTAAAACCAGTTTGATCCTATTCTCCATTATCCGTATAACATCATCAATGGACTTATCTCCTCCAAAGTAAGGCTGAAGCTCCTCATCAATGATCATTACAATTTGCACATCATAATAAGAAGGACTATCAGCCTTAATTAGCATGCTCTTATATCGGTCTATATCACTCTGGTCAAGCACCCTTGAAGAATATCATTGGCTTTACAATTCCAATCCTCAACATCAAGCGAATCAATTGTAAATCTTATATCCCGATCGTATGCAAATGTGTCACCGGTCTTAAGAGTCTGAATATCTTTATCCGTATACTGTATGTATCCGTTTTTGTATTCACCGAGATCAAGATTCATTTGTTCAGAATAATTACCTGCAGCAAAGTATTCTTTCCCGTCTGAATGAAGCATCAATTGCCCCTTATATACTCTGCAATGATAATCGCCATCTTCTATGACAGCATCTCTGATGTAATCATCAGGAATAATATCATCCGGTATACTGACTGATTCTGATTCACGACTCGAATCAGAATCAATTCCTCTGTCAGAATCACAGCCAACAACACATATCGTCAATGCAAATAAACAAAGAAGTGCTATACAGCTTTTTATTACACTTTTATGCACAGAAATATCACTCAACACTTGTTATTCCCCCTATAGATTAACCGGAATTACAATCAGCAAGGGTAGTTCTCATCGAGATAAACCTTCAGCCTCGAATTTATCGCTTGCGCTACCTCTTCTACCGACTTATCCTGGTACTCATGACTTGCTATCTCTTCGTAGAGAATATTAAACACTCCCCAGTCAAAAGTTCTAATGGAATCCACCTGTTCGACCGCATTGCGGAAGTCTTCAACTATTGTCTTAGGGATAGAATTGCCCCCTAACTCCTCGATCATCATTCGATTCATCTGAAAATAACATTCGTACAGATCTCCGGCAGGAACTCTGTCAGGATATTCTGCGTATTCACACATCTCGTCCAGGACTTTCTGATCAACAGGGATCTTCCCGTTTATTACCGCAGCCTTTTTCTGGACATCGTAATCCAGCATATACGATATGATCCTGATACATTCTTCATCCTTATCAGTACTGCTGCTTACAGCTATGATCCCCGTGGGCTGAGCCAGATGTACAGACCCGTATACTGACGGATCACCGTAGAATGTGACTCTTGCACCTTCAAAATCATCCTGACACATGGCAGCAAACCAGACTATACTTCCCAAACTTCTTGACTTGAGCATATAATCACCGGCAGAGTAACCCTCCCACGGATCTGACAGCCGCTGTCCGTTATCTACCGAGAACTTAACTATGCTTTCCATGGTCTTCTGATCAAACACATTCCCGTCATCAATACCGCATCGTCTGTTGTTGATCACCCTTTCCATGACAGAATCAGCAACATCATAATGGTACATTGAATCATATATATGCCTGCCATTGCCTGTATTAGCTTTTGTAAGATCATCGATCGTTACATTATTGCCGTTAAAATCAGATGTTCTGCCAAAAAAGCCCTCCAGATCATATGATAATAATACAGAATAGCACTTGTCACCGGCAGACATTGCTGTCCTGATATTGGGCGTTATCCCGTCAAGAAGGTCGGGATCATATTTATCGATCAGCGGTATCAGATCTTTGACGACACCGCTTCTTCCCCATGACTGATAATCGAAATCCATACCGCAGAACATATCAGGAGCATGTCCTTCATTCCAGTACTTCGTTAGAGCCAGATTCTGCTTCTCAGCATCGTAACTTGTTGCTGAACCGAATTGTTCTGAATAATCTTCGATCACAGCTCTATACTTATTCTGTGACATGTTATAGTTATAGACAGCCCACTTGAGTGCTGTATCATCAACAGTCCTGAAGCCTCCTATCACGATCCGTTCACGCTCATCTCTGTATGCCTCATCGTACGATAAGAACATCACTTCCGCAGAATTATCACTGTAATCATATACAGCAGCCAGATTATCTTCGTCAAACACATAGTATTCGATATCATTCTTCATCATCTTTGAACCCGGCTTGACATCTATATCACTCCAATTGAACACCTGTGACAACTCACAATTATTAATGTCAAATCTGTACATCCCGGACTGTTTGATAACAAGCTGTCCATAGCTTTGGTTTGCTCCAATATTGATATCACATCCTGATCTGAACAGCTTCAGCTCTTTGTTATCAAAATCAAGAATATAGTAATTACTCTCATCATCAGCCATGTATTCCTTATTATCTGACTTGAAATAAGTAACCTTACCAAAAACGTCTGTCCCGTTAAGCGGAATCGTTGCGATCACATTATTGTTCAAATCGTACTTGATGATGTTGTTCTCTCCACAGACAATATATCCGTCATCCGTCGGGGCGATCGTCATTACGTTATCATCAACTTTGAATGTATTAATGGCCGAAGCATCATCATAATTGAGAACGGCAATCTCAGACCGTCCATACTGCGCATAGATCCTGTTATCTTTAACGAACCTGACCCAATAATCAGCTTTTGTTTCAATCGTATTGATCAGCTCGCCGGACTTATTAAAATAATACAGTTTGCTGAAATGCTTAATGTCATCGTCATACCTTACTTGGACGCAGTATGAATCATTGCTGTGCCAGACACCGCGGATTACAGACTGACATCCGTCAACAGGAGCGATATCCGCACACACAACATGGTAGTTGCCTTCTCTTACAGACTTCTCTTCGGAAGAACTGCATGAACAAAAAGGAACCAGTAATACCAGTGACAGAAACAAGCTTAAGATACGTTTTGTTTTTCTCATGATCATATCATCCCGGACTATGTATTTGAGCAATTATCTTATCATCCCAAAGATCTGCGAGTTCACCTGTATCGGCTCTGAGGAATATTGAACCCATATCGGCATTGGCACCATCTTTATCAACAAGTGAATAGTCATATTTCCAAACAGGAACACATAATAAGTCCTGCCCCATGAAATCTTCAGTCCCGGTGTTATCTATCCATTCGTTTACCATCAGATAACATAATTCTGCTGAAAAGATTCTTATTGAGCAATTATCTCCATATTTATCTACCAAAGCGTTGACTACAGTCTTGATCCCCTGCACTGATTGTATCGGATTAAACTCAGCAGAAACCGGTTCAGCGTTTTGCCATGGATATGAATTATCGTCATAGAGTATTATAAGATCATCTGCTTTAAAGTATTGACTTAAGCCTCGATTTATCCAGTAAACATGATCGTCCCATTTAATTAACTCAGTAGTGTTGTTGTAAGGCACTCTAAATATGGGCAGACCCATAAATGACTGTTCCAATACCAGGAACCTGGAAGCTCTGTATTTCGAGGCATCATCTTTTATAGTGTAAAGATGTGATTTGTTGTAAAAAACACCGGATGTATTATTTATATAATCTGCGGTATCAACAGTCTCAATATTCTTATCATCAAGATCGTGTCTTTTGGTGAGGTATCCCTCTAAGCCATCTAACGGCAACTCAACAAGAGGCTTCAAATCCAATTTATCTGATTTAACAACTATCTTCCTGGATTTGTTCGTTATCTCCCAAGCGTCGCTGCCAAGACTGTAAACAGCAACTTTATCTGTTACTTCTTCAGCACTACTTATATCCCAGCTGACATTATTGTAACTTCCTTTAGGCGAAGCGAAAGGATCTGAGCTGCAGGATGTGATCAGCACTGCGGTTATTAGAATCAATGTAATTATTGTCTTGCGCATATCAATTTCTCCATTCTATTTGCAATCAATAATTAGATTCTAACAACCACATGTGTACAAGTTGTCACATAACACCTTGAATCCGCCGGGAATAACTTGATAATTAACTGACTGCCATCATGTTATGCGGTCCACGATGCCGAGACTGTCTGGCTTTTTGAGTAAAAATTCGAGTTGGATTTAATCCTGTAGCTTTTTCCTTTATTACCATAACCGCTTTTGTATGATGCGGAATCCCCAGACACGCCAATCTTACCAAATCCCGAAGCGGTATAAGTAAAAGTAAGATATGAGTCACTCACCTGAGTATCGCCTTTGTAAGGTCTGAAATATATCTCGTAACTGACAATATATTACGAGCCTGATTCTCCATAAAAAACAACTTCTGCGATGCAGCAATCCTGCCATTTCCTGTTCTTACTCCAGACAGAATCAATAGTTATGGTAAGCACACCGTCCTCGAGTTCAAACCATTCCTCTCCGAAAGAGTATTCATATCCTTCTGCTGCTTTCCCATAATTCCTCGCATATTCACCGAGTTCCAACTTGTATTCCTTGTCTCCGGATGCTAATGTCAGTGCGGTCGGCACATAATTATTGTCAAAAGAAGCGGCATCACTGCAGTATCCCGGATAGATCTTAATGGAACTGAGTTTTGTTCCCTCAGGGAAGTGGAAATCGATAAACTGGCCGACTCCGTTCGTATTCGGATCATCGTTAGTATCACCGCCTCTCACGTTCCAAGCAGTCTCGAGTTTGCCATCCACTGTCAGATCACCGACATATTCCGTCAAATCCCGGCTGTCTGTGTGATAATCAGATGCATAAACAGATATGCACTCAATCTTTTGGGGATTCGATACGGTCTCCGGCACTGACGCATCTGTCGTCTCCTTCCCGCCATTATCAGGAATCCTGCCCGGTCCATCGGACGACGAAGAAGATCTGAGATCATCCGGAGATAAGAATCTGTTGTTGATATATCCCGTCAGATGATCCGAGATCATGATCTTACTGAACTGACCATCTGAAGAAACAACCATCACATGATCGCCCTCATCAAGGAACGTAAGCTTCGGACTGGTATCATCAGACGCCGAATAAACGGGTGTATTATCCCGGATAACGTAATTGATCTCGCCGCTCTCATTTGATCCTGTCTGTCCCGAAGAACAGGAACAGACAACCGAGATCAGCACGGTAAATACAATTATTACTGTAAGTGTCCGTCTTCTCATGTCTATTCTCTCACAATTACACACCGTAACCATATTCTAGAAATCTTTATCACGACAATTATATCGAATTTTCTTAGTCTCCGTATCAAACATGACAGAATTCGCATCCGGAGGTATGCCGGTCAGAAAGCTTGTAAAGCACAGATGGCCATTTTTACCTATATATGGATCGATGTACTTATAGGAAACCGTGTTATTATTCACTATGTAATTCTGTCCGAATTGTTTATCCAAATTCTTATACAGAGTCTTAACTATATCGAAGAATTTTTTCTCCGTGCTTCCCCACAGCTTGACAACTTCACTGTCACTCATCAATTCTCCGGTCTTAACCGAAATATTGTACACGAGATTATAGCCGACAGGGCTGTCTTCCCCTGTTTCATTAACGTGCACTATGATCGGTACTATGTCCCCATCGGTATAATATGAGTATCCAACTTCATATTTAGTGCTGTATTTCTCAACATCTTTCAGGATCTTGCTGTTTATCGATTCCATATTCTTTCCGGTTATTGTTACTTTGGGAACTTTATAACGGTGTGTTCCTGTAGAACCGGTGGCAGGATCGTCTTTATAAGTTTTGTTGATCGCATCAGTTACCTTCACTTCCTGCTCTGACGAAGAGCCGGACGATGAGTATCTCACTTTGACAGTGAAAGAAGAATCTTTCAATTCAGTCATAACACCATAATCATCCATCATTCCATAATATACATCTACAACAGTATCGCCTTCTGACTCACCGGCAACATAACTCTTTCTGCTCTCATTACCATATAATCCGATCGACACTGTCTTCTTACCGTCAGTCCTGAAGTATGGATTTGTAAATCCCTCCCGGAACTCGTTAACTGAAGATATAGTGTCATAGCATATATACTGACCGGGACTGAGTATAGCTTCCTTTAGAGGGATGGTATCAAAGAATTCAACCATTTCCAATCTGGGATTCTTGGTCAGATCAAGGTATTCCAGAGAACAATTGAAAGGAATGTAAATTCTTATAAGATGATTAAAATATTCTACCCCGGTCAGATCCGCTACTTCATACATATATGGACCATTTCCACCGCCATCCGGCTGATCCGATTCATCATAAAAATCCATCTCCCAAACACTGTTGATCTCCGTATCGGATAAAACCCCATCTTTATTCGTGTCTACTTCATTATTGATGAATCTCCTGAATTCGTTGTCAGGGAAATGTTCCTTATCGATAGGGATCTCATCGTTTGATGAAGCCTGCACCGTTGCCGCAGACGCACCGGCGTTCTTTGTCCACTCCAGACTATTTATAGCTTTTTGAACGCATTTTCTATACACCTCAGCACCTTTAGAATTAGGATGCATTGAGCAGGAATTCAATAACGATGTATCATCTATATCCTGTGAACCTGCTAAAAGTACTACTTTGTTGATATATTCGTTATCTATACCACCGGAATATGCCTCATGACCTCTGAATTCATTCTCTACATCAACAAAGTGGATATTCATACCTTGTTTCCGGCAATCATCCACCAATGACTTGATGGCAATATTGAAGCTATGAACACTATAATTAATTGCTGTGCATTCATCTATGTCAAAGGCAACTGAATTGACAATACTAAGCAAACGCGGATAACCGGCAACTAATATTGCTGCCTTCTCCCCTGTCTCACTGTCAGTAGTTAATTTGTCTATCTCGCTGTAACAATGAATCAGATTATCACGAATTCCTCCCCGGCATTGAAAACGATCCCATATCCAAGCCAATTCTGCATATATGAAAGTCGGGCCTACATACTGGGGAATAATATACGCACTGGCAATTATTGACACAAACCCTGCATCGTTTCCTCCAAGAGTCATAGTGACATAATCCGGTATACCGGTGAATTCGTTGAAGACATCCAACTGCTTTTTGATATATCCGACGCCCGATATATCTCCCTGGGTATACGTTTTTTCCTGTTTGTTCTTGTAAAGATGCTTCGTAGTCGCACCGGATGACGCTCTAAAGTACCAGTTATCTTCTTTATGATCCTTCATCCTGCCTACCACACCCGGCAGTGTTAACATTCCGGCCCAGGAATTCTCTGACCTGTGAGCCAGCCAGTCCTGCGACTTTACCCTTTGGCGAACAGGAGCTGTCGCATCATAGAACGGAAGCAATCCTTCCCCCGAAGAATAAGAATCTCCCAAGGAGACGATAATCCTCTTGTGTTCTTTCTTATCTGCAAAAGAGCATAGCGGCATTATGCACGTTACACATATAACGGCCGTTAACATTGCTGCAAAAGATCTTAGGAACAGTTTACATCTAGCCATTAGACAGCACCTCCAGTGTCAACGAATCCAATTGTGCCGAATCAATTCTATCACAGTTATGAACTTCCAATGCATCATCATTTGGAACTGTCCTGTAAAAACGGTTATCCTTATTGTCATAACTGACGATCGTATCCCTCTCCGTAACAAGTATCTGTCGCGGGTTATCATCCTGAAGGACTAATGCAGCCGGGCTGGCCATAACAGTATCTTCAACGATCATTACCGACCATAATTCCCCGCTGCTGTTCACATAATACGTGTTATACATCGGATGGATTTCATCTGATGTCTCAGAGACCTCAAAAGATTCATAGTATTCTCCGCTGATTGAGAAACTGCTCATAACAGGATAATCCGTAAAGCCGCGTGAAGCCAGTTCTTTTATTGCATCTTTCTCGGACAGAGACTTGCCGGAATCCTTCACCGCCTCAACAGATTTAATGCTGGAATTCTCCCGAAAGTACTTCTCAACGTCCGGATACTCGACTGAGAACTCAGTCTCAACACTTACCTCAGGATTATTGCTTCTGCAGCTGCAACCGCACATTCCTGTCGTTATTGATGCAAACACTAACAGCGCGCCTGTTCTCCTTATGAACTTAACAACTGACATAAATAAATCCTCCCCTTCGCAGTTGCAGACTGCCAAGCCCTAGTAAACAGAATTAACCCGGGTACAACTCGGCTTCCAGTAATTCAAAACATACAACAGATATTTCTCTAAGTCATAGCTCGTATCTATATCAAACGGGGTACTCAAGCCGAATGATTCACACAGATCATCTATAAGGGCTATTCTGTCAACTCCTTTATTTCCTTCAGAGCTTAGATCATATCCTTCGATCAGCAACAGCTTATTATCTTCAATTATCAGCTTATGTCCTAAAACCCCGGCCTGCGCTGCATCTTTATTTACAAAGTAAGGAGATGACAAATAGTCGGGATTATCCAAATACCCTATTGCTCTATCTCCCCACACGGTAAGGTCCCAATGCAGATTATAATCAAAATATGCACGAGCAGATGTGCATACATAATTCTCTTCATCAAGATCATCCAATGTAATCACTTTTTCTGAAGCACCCTTTGAAAGAGCCTTATCCATCCAAGTACCTGCATATTTGCTTATAGTTTCCGTCCTTTGATCCAAGGCTTTTTTGTAAGAATTAATACCTTTCTCGTTAAAGTACGGACCATAGTACGATTGAGATGTTGAGGCTCTGTCAGAACCTTCATGTTCCATGATTCGATTAAAACAATCCATTGCATCATCAGAATCACTGAATTCAACGAAAACAACTATTACATTGTAATCAGGGTTATCGTAATCCCCTTTTCTATACATTACATAATCTGCCTTAGTATCATCTATGGCATCCTCGATCATGCGGATCTCAAACATATTGACATATTTATTTCCTGCAAAAGAATGCAGATTAACATGATCAGAATAGTAACCGTTACCTGTTATATAAAAACCGTCATCAAATTCAAAATTAGCAATATAGCTGTGATTTAAACTATTATAATTACATGAGTCATCATATTCTTTTGCATCATAGTCTTTTACGAGCAAATCTACAACTTTGTCTGCAGAGAATTCTCTAATTGAGGATCCCGGTTTGAATATATCCAATAATGAGCATCCGCAAAAAAGTAACGAACTCATCGATATTGCGGTGATCAGCACTATTGCGATCTTCTTTTCAACGTGCGCCATCATTATTGTTATTCCTCCCAAAACATTAGTAATCTAATATTGGGTATTCCGGACAGTCTTTAGAATACGGATCCAGTTTATTGTACACCAAAAGAAATACGACTGCCATAGAATGACCTAATCCTGAACCGAAGTTCGTTAAGAACAAGAGGACAAAGGTCGATAAACAAAGCATTTCAGAGATGGTGTCTACTTCTGAAAAAGAAAAATGTCTTAAGTGTCTACATTCAGAAATGAATCAATGGCAAAAAATATCGGTGACTAAAAATCTATAATGAATATCACAAGGTTTTTCGGAGTTTTGCCGCAAAGTTCTTCGCCAAATTGCATCAAACATCTTCGCCTGCTGTTGTTGCACTTGGAGCAGATCCAGACTACTACATTTTGGACTTAAAGTCGTTCGGGTTTATTTTCGAGACTCTTTGCATAAGAGATCTGCGGGTATACTTGTCTGCAATGGGTGGAAATATCTCTTATTATCACGACAGATACGGTCTGGAAGCAGATGCTGTTCTTAGCTTAAGAGACGGAAGGTATGCATTAATCGAGATCAAGCTCGGAAGTAACGAGATAGAAATGGGAGCTTCACATCTCAATGAAATAGAAAGCCTTGTCAAGGAATATAACGCTAAGGAAAAACAAACTCCTCTAAGACTTCCTGACCTCAAGAAAGTCCTCACCGGTACACCTTATGGTTATAGGCGTCCGGACGGGGTCTTTGTAATTCCGATCGGTTGCTTGAAGGATTAATCTGTTAAGGTCTTTTCCTCAAGACATATCTTTGCTACACTTTTTCAATTACATTTGCCATACCTCTAAGATAGATGACAAAATAATCTTAACAAGTGAGGTGTCAAGTTTTGTATGTTTTTAGTCAGGTTTTGTAATTATGAACTGTTATCATTTTAGTTGAGTCGTAAAACTCACAACGCGTATATATAATAAAGACGAGGTGAGAAAGACATGAATTACGACAATGAATTTAAGCAGGAAGCACTCAAACTCTCTGATGAGATAGGAGCGAAGAAGGCCTTTACTACTTTTACAGACTTTTGTTCACAGACTCTAAAAGAGCTGCCCTATTGATTCTAAGGCAGCTCTATTGTTACTGAAGTTGATACAGCTTGTCAGATAATCGATCAATCCGGCATAAATACCACATCATTCACCGTGATCTTTGCAATATTATCATAATCCACAAGCCTGTTAAAAAGAGCGTAATAGCATCCTTTAACGTCTTCCATCGTATATGCGGCATTATCGGTTACATCATCAAACAAGACATACTCAGAGCCGTCATTGTAAATGATCTTTATCTTATCTATGCCATCAACTAATTCTATGCCCTCAACTAAATATGAGGAATGATCGGCAACAAGATCGCCGCTCGTTGATCTCAGTTTCATCGATATCGGCGAAGCCGTAACGGTATCACCTGATGCACTCGTAAACGTTACGGAATCAAGACTGTCAGCGACCGGTACTGTAACCAGCTTCTCATCTTTGATAAAGTCTTTCTTGTCCAGCTTGTGATCTTTATTGATCCTGTCACACATCTCCTGTATCGACACTGTAAGCTCCTGCAGTTGCAATGTCAGATGATCGCCGCAGTATCCGTGCATGTATTCATAACAATACACTTTATTATCAGTCGACCGTTCAAGATCCACAAAGATCTCACCGTCACCTTCTCTGAAAGTGAACTCGATGTTATTATCCGGATTATACCAGGCACCTTTGGATTCATTGTCCAACTGACTATAGTTAAGACAATTTACACCGCCTTCACGCTCGATAGTATAAGATGCCACGATACCGCCTATCGAATCTCTGACAACTGTTTCCACTGTAAATCTTGTATCACCGATCGTACATGACACCGGTTCTTCCGATATCCTGTCACCTATCAGGCGTGCAGCAACTTCAGGGTCTGTAGATACATATTCGATACGCGGCATTTCAATCTTTACTGTGACCGTATTGCCGTCCTCATCAACCTTTCCTTCATCGACATAATTTATGGTGTGCCTGTCAACATTATTCTTGCCTTCATTGCCCCAGATCCTGTCGATTATCTCTCCGTTCGTGGCAGCATAGACTGCAAGCGGAGCCGCGATCAGCAAAGCTGCCGCAGCTGCTGTTATCTTGATCCCGAGATGTGTTATTCCTGCTTTCCTATGCATCAACACATCACGAATCTCAGCTTTCCTGCCTTCACCCATCTTTACTTTATCGAAAGTATCACGCATTATTCTTCCTCCAATCTGATCCTAAGCTGTTCTTTGCCTCTGCTGATCCTCATCGCCACAGCGGATTCCGACATCTTCAGTATTCCTGCAATCTCCTTATATGAATAGCCTTCGTAGTAATGAAGATATATAGGGATCCTGAATCTGTCTTCCAGTCTCATCAGTTCGTCAAAGACAGCTTTATTGTGTTCCGTGAATCCGTCGTAATACTGCAGATTCCATTCTTCCGACTCAAGCTCAACATTTGTTCTGTGCGCCGAAGATCTGAGATGATCCCTGCACTTATTTGCCGTCATAGTCATGAGGTATGCTTTCTCACTCTCAGGATCGAGATGAAGCCTTTTTGTCAGCAGCTTAACAAAGACATCCTGAACAATGTCCTCTGCCTCCTGCTTAACACCTACATAAGATACGGCGAATCTGTACAGATCATCTGAATATGCATCAAACAACCTAATCACGTCTTCGTTGTTCAAGCCTATAACCTCCCGTGTTATTTGAGATCTCACTTATAATACGGATCAGAGTTATATTTTCTCACAAGCAGGGTGAAGCACAAGGAAGTACAAGAAAGAGAAACATTAGTCAGTATTTATGTTGTGCTTCGCAGAAAGTTCGTCCGATAAAATGTAATACCCGTTGTTTTTTCGTATGTAAAAATATAAAATCATAATTATGATGATAATAACAGCTTAAGACCGGTTAGATTTTCTATGTCCGATTATAGAGAACAGGAATGGATGGTTAATGTTCCATTATATTTGGTCAGTGAATGGGTTGAAGCTGCAGAGTAAAAAACCATTCTCTGCATAACACTGCACACCGGCTGCCCCGGGTCTACGTATAATTCTCATCCACATAAACCTTCAGACGCGACCTTAATGACGCTCCCACCTCTTCAGGAGTCTTCCCGTGCTGGTAATATGAATTAACTTCATTCGTCAGGATCTTATAGACACTGAAATCAATACATTTGACCATATTCACTGAATTAACAGCGATGTTCAGAGAGTCTTTAAATCCAGGCGACACCATCTGTCCCCCAAGAGCAGCTGCAAACATTCTCATCAGATGATCATCCGCTGCTATAGCTCCGGGGTTCATCATTGAATCGATGTACTTATTATAAACATCATCGTTCATCGGAAATCTGCCGGACGACAGCACCGCCATTTGAGTCTCGTATGAATACAGATATTCAAGAAATTCAAAGCACGCATCAGGATTCTTGGAAGATGCAGATATCGCTGTCAACCCGACAGGTGCTATGCAGTAAGTGCTTCCGCCGTAAGACGGAAAACCATAGTAAACAAACGAACCGTTTTTGCCTGCTTGAAGCAGACTGTTAACTGAGCCGAACGACCCGTATTGTACAGTTACCGATCCATCTGCCATAACGACATCACTTGGCACCTCCTGTGAAGACACCCCGAGAGTTGTAGATAACCTTACAGCCTCTGCAGCCTGATCATCACTTATAAAACCATCTGAAGATGCAAGGTTCGCGAGCGGATAACCGAGCATATAATTAAGCAGATCAACCGAACTGTATCTGAGCATAAGATTCGTTTGGTTGCTGTCATTCGTATAGAAATCCATCCCGCTGCAATCGCCCGCTAACGGCTGGCCTAGGAAGCCCTCAAGCGAATATCCGTTGAACAGCTGATAACACTTTCCGTCTTTGGTCATCAGATCGTACAGATGATCGTTTAATCTATCCCTGTTTATCACAGAACTTTTCCCGATATATGGCATCAGATCTATGACAATCCCCATCTTACCAAAGCTGTTAAGATCTATGTTATCGCCGTATATGATATCCGGCGAGTTACCGTCCTGAAGGCGCTTGATCAGGCGCAGGTTGCGCATCTCTGCTTCAGCGGCAGTATTCCATCTGTAATCATTTCCCCAGTCTTCAATATTAACAAGATATTTGTCCTGCGCCATGTTATATTGATAGGCCGCCATTGCAAGTCCTGTATCCGAGACAGCATTATCACCTGCAATTGTAAGCACGGTCCTGTCTCCAAGGTTGAGACTGTCATTTCGATGCACCACAGTAACTTCAACAGTTCCCGGGCCGACTTCACTTCCCGTAACAAGTTCATCTTCATTTAGCACAAACCAATCAGACTGTATTCCGGCGGCAGGCTTTATCAGCATATTCTTTTTATATGCACACAGCTTTTTGGTCGAGTCTTTGATATCGAGGCGGTATAATTCTCCGGTCCAATATGCGTCAAAGCTGTATTGGCCATGCGCATCGTTTACACCAAGAGCTTTCTCTGTAGTAATGAGCACGGCTTTACGCGTCTCGAAATCCAATTCATAATAATTAAGGCCTGCACCGCTCTCCACTTCCGTAACAAGGTATTCATGACCGTTCTGCTCGAAAAAAGCATTCCTGTCACATGGATAACCCTCAACATCCGGTTCCATCGAATCAATGATATTACCGTCACTTGAGATCTTATATATCTTATCAGGAGTTATAAAAACAAAGCCGTTTCCGCATTCTGCAATAGGATGAATTCCCTCATCGGTAATATCCGGTATCCTCCCCTCCGCACAGACCTCACCTGTATACGGATCAACAATCGTGTAATCCGTTCCATTTGAATATACAATCTTATTATCCCCCGTCTTACAACATAAGGATGCAGTGTACCCGAGAGTAATATCCTGCGAGGAGACGATCTTGCCGTCAGTCTTATCCAGCAGCCTGATGCTGTATATCTCCTTGCCATTGTCATAACAAAAACACGAAGCACATATATGTTCGTCAATCTTAAAAGCAGTCTTCAAATGAGCTTCACCTTGAAGATCAAGCATAACCGAATAAGAACTGTAATATGTGTTCTCTGCAGTTCTGATGACAGGATCACTCTCCTGTTTTTGACAGCTTGAGAATAGTACTGTAAAAGCTGCCAGGAGAATAAACACTTTCATTCTTGTCATGAGCGGGCACCTCTATAGAACCTCTTTATATGCAAAAAAATAATATGATTATATCGCTCAGATGTATCGTAGATATATCCTTGCTGCCATTAAGAATAGTTCTCCTTGACATATACATCCAATCTCGATCTGAGGGAATGAGCGATATCCTTAACGCTTCGATTCTGCAGATAATATGAATTTATCTCTTCTTCAACGATGTTATAAATGCCCCAGTCCATCGTCATTATCGTATCAACAGAATCAGTTGCCAGTTTGAATGCTTCAACATCTTCCTGATTTATATCCACTGTATGATCCACATCATCATTATTCGCAAACACGGCACGGTAATACATATCATCACTCATCTTGGAACGGTCCAAAGCCACTTCAAGCACCTCATTATAGATCTTTTGGCTTGCCGGGATATTATTATTAGTAACAAATGCTTTCTGCACTTCATCGGAGTACATCATCTCTATAAACTTAATACACTCCTCAGGATACTCTGTATCGGCTGACACGGCAACAAGACATGACGGAGTTGCCATATGGACTGAACCATTAAGGGTCGGATATCCCACAAACCTCATTTTATCCTTCATACCGAACTGATCTGACACAAAACTATTTATACCGCCAACATAGAGCTGACACACTGACTGCTCACGCTTGCCGATATTATCTGTGTTAAAATGATCGCCTTGTTCCGCATCCGGCGCGAGACCGTTATCTATTGCGAACTGTACTATCTTCTCTATCTCATCTTCACTGATAAGTTCACCGTTGCTGATCAGCTTCTTTATCGGATATCTTATCGCAAAATCAGCAACATCACTGGCGTAGTGTCCTCCGAAGATCTTAGAACTGTAAGATGACGATGACATATCATCCAGAGTCATATTATTGTTGCCGTTTGTAAAGCCGTCAACACTCCACAACCCGAACATGGTATATCCGGGGAACAACTGATAGCAGTGACCGTCATCGTAATACAGATCATAGATATTGGGCGTTATGGTATCCTTGTTGATTACTTGGCTGTCTTTAATATAATCCGCCATGTCAAGAACGAGACCCATTCTTCCCATCTGCTCATAATCGAAATCTGACCCATAGAATATATCGGGTGCATTCCCGTTACTGAATTCCTTAAGGAGCCTTAGTTTTCCGTTCTGCGCTTCAGCAGCGGTACTGTATCCGTATTTGCCGATATCGTAGCTTCCGAGCGTAATGAGAAACTTATCCTGTGACGTGTTATATTTATATGCCGTATATGCCAATGCAAAATTATCATTAATTCCATATCCTTTGACAGTCAGCTTTGTCCGCTGTGACAGATTGAGCGTATAGTCGGGCGAGAGCATCACGATCTCTATACGTCCGTCCGGGTATTCGTATTTGATCGCATAATGATCATCGTCAAAGAAAAACCATTTGGGATCAAAACCGGCATAGTAAGCCATTGGTTTGATCAGCATATCCTGAGTGTGTGAACACTCCGTTTTACTTTGTGCCTCAAGATCAAGTTTATATATGATCCCTGCATCTTCGTCATACTGGTATTTCCCGGTCAACATCGCTCTTTCATATTCAAAACCGACATTTCTATTGTTGCATATTTCAGTTAATGTCATAGCAGACAGATCGACCTCGTAATACGTAATGTACATATCACAATCGAGGGCCAGATAATACTTACCGTTAAGCTCAAAGAACGATGACTGTTCAGCTATCAGCTGACCTTCTTCCTGATAACTCATGTCAGAGATTATCTCTCCTTCTGAAGACACATTATATATATGGTCATCTGTCAACAGAACGAATCCATCACCGTACTCATACACCTGCGGGAAAACCCCGTCCATAAACACATAAAGATCATCATTCTTCGCAACCAGTTTTCCGGTATCAAGATCATAGATATTAAAGCCGTAGTACGTACTTGCCGCAATTCTGTTATTCCCCGCAGGGCAAAAGCCTCCGAGCAACTCTCCGACGCAGTCAATATCCACGCGGTTATTCCAGCTGTCTTCGTCGTCTGAATGCGTATACAAAAAGTATTTAATGTCCGAACCATATCCCTCATCAAACAGCGCCACATATTTATCATTTATCCTAAACAGTCTTCTGAAGGTACAACCCGGCGCATCTATCGTATAGGCTTTTGACGAATAACACTTCTCTCCTGTTGCTATGCTTATTTCTGTGCCTGTTTCTGTGCCTGATGACATGCTGACGGTTGTACTATCTTCTGTTTTGCATCCCGTCTGCATAATGCTCGCCAGCATTATCACCGAAGTCAATAAAGCTATCGACCGTGTTCTGTTCATATCCTATCCTCCAGTCTTACTTCCAGTGCCTTATTCTTTCTGACAACTATACTTACATCCATCATCTTCAGGCCTTCATGCGGATTCACCCCGTCGAAAAATCCCATAAACTCCTCTTTGGTCAGTTCCTGCGTACCATTTATTCCTTTGCCGTTCTGCCAGAAATAGAACCTGCATTTATCTGACAGCTCAATCAGTTTAACCTTGCCGGTCGCCTTGAACACACCCGTACTCCCGCAAATAAGCTCAGGCTCATAACAAAGCTGCCACAGGTTTGTTTTGGAATCATCTATAACATTATTGTATATATTGCGTTCGTAGAAACCATGGATCAAACTGAAATACTTATTAAGTCTTATTTTCCCTTCAGGAATATCTTCTGTGTTGAATGGAATTTCCCACCATCTCTCAAGCCAGTTCTCGACATCCAATGACTCGATCTTGATCTTAAGATCTGCCCCGTAAACAAATTCATCACCGACTTTGAGTCTGCTGATATATTCATCTGTGTAATAGACAGTATTGGTACTCCCGTCCAGGATCCTTCCGTCGCCGAGGTCCTGATTGTTATCATGGTTATCAGGCTGCTCAAGATCCAGTTCACCGACAGCCAGGTACTCTCTGCCGTTCAAATGAAGGATAAGACTACCTTCATATGCACGTCCGAAGTGCTCTCCGTCAGCCCATACCTCATCCTTAATATAATCATCAGGAATAGGATCATCCGGATATGTCATGCTTGTGGAAGATGAGGTTGCAGATGTTTCTGATGACTCTGATACTTCTGATAATGACACTGTTGTATTGTTATCAGATGATAACCCTGTATCAGAACTGTTTGCTGCCGTACTGCATGATGACAGCGATAACAAACATACGCCCAGTATTGTAGCAATTGATTTCTTTATAAGCATTTGGGTTGCCTCCTATAATCGATCTGATTACATTCTAACAACCACATGTGTACAAGTTGCAACATAAAAGCCGCCTCCGAAGAAGCGGCTTTGTGATATGCTTGATATTGATATATTACTCTTCGGTCTTCTCAGACTCTTCTTCCTTCTTAGGCTCGGTCTTTACGGCCTTCTCGGCAAGATATTCAACTGTCTTCCTTGCCTTGATGGAATCCTTAAGATAATCGGATGTGTCACCCAGAGCGTTCTTGATCTCGTCAACGCCCATTGAGTAAGCCTTAGCCATCTTCTCGATTTCTTCGTTGTACTCCTCGTCAGATACCTCAGGGTTGAGTTCCTCTGTAATCTTCTCGATAACGAGGTTGTTCTTAACGCGAACGCGTGCCATAGGTCTCATTGACTCCTTGTACTCGTCCATGGACTGACCGATGTAGTTAAGATACATATCGAGTTCAATGCCGCTCTGCTTCATTCTCATTGCCTGATCCTGAACCATGTTCTCCAGCTCATTCTCAACCATTACATCAGGAATCTCAACATCTGTATTCTCGGCAACAACTCTTACTACTTCATTCTCGAATGCAGACTTGGCATCGTCCTTTGCTGCCTTCTCCTGCTTGTCGCGGATATCAGCCTTCAACTCATCAAGAGTGTCAAACTCGGAAACGTCCTTGGCGAACTCATCATCAAGTTCAGGAAGGATCTCAGCCTTGATCGTGTGGATCTTAACATTGAATGTGGCATCTGCACCCTTGAGATCCTCTGCATGATAATCCTCAGGGAACTTAACCTCGATCGTGAACTCCTCACCGGCATTGTGACCGATGACCTGCTCCTCAAATCCCGGGATGAAAGAATGTGAACCGAGCTTAAGACTGTAGTTCTCACCCTTTCCGCCGTCGAAAGCAACACCGTCTTTGAATCCCTCATAATCGATAACAGCCGTATCGCCCTCTGCAGCAGCGCGGTCCGTAACTTCCTCAAGAGAAGCGTTCCTCTTACGCATCCTCTCGATCTCCTCATCAACTGTAGCATCGGATACTTCTCTCTCAAAGTATACGGCCTCAACACCCTCATACTGACCGAGTGTGAACTCAGGCTTAACAGTAATGCTGATCTTGTACTTCATTCCTTCCTCATTGATCTCATCAACATCAAGATCAGGACGTGATACGGGCTTCAGGTCATGCTCCTTGACAGCCTCCGGATAAGCGGCGTTAGCGATATCCTCAATAGCATCCTCATAAAGAACGCCCTCACCATAATACTTAACTGCCAGCGCATAAGGGACCTTACCCTTACGGAAACCGGGCACCTGGAACTTGTTCTTGTTCTTAGCGAAAGCCTTCTTAAGTGCTGCGTCAAATTCCTCTCTCGTAGCCTGAAGAGAGATCTCTACAACACTGTTTTCCTTCTTCTCGATCGTGGATGCCATGTAAACTTCCTCCAAATATATTAATTAATATTTATTAGTTAAATAAAACACCGAGTGTAGATTGTATCACAGATACCGGTGATTTTGCAACGCTTAAAGCACTTTTACGTGAATACTGCGGCAAACATCCAGCGCCGCCTCCGTCATTTTGGGATCAAAACACGATGTCAGCCCGGAATCGACTATGATCTCCGCCTCAGGAGCCGCTGCCTTGGCCAGCACCGTATTCGACACGACGCAGATATTGGATACAAGTCCGCAGACCTCAATGGAGCTCAATTCAGCACTGTTTGCCTCGATGTACTTTGCCAGCTCCATACTGCCGAAAGTCGGCTTCTCAAAGCATCTGCACCCGTCAAGCAGTCCCTTAAGCTCATTACAAACCTCATACCCGTCAGTTCCCTTGATACAGTGTGGAACAGGCAGATTCCTGCCCTCCATGGTATTCATATAATCTTCTGTATGAGTATCAAGCGTATATACAACCTCGTCGCCCTTGTCCTTATACTCCCTGATCCTGTCAGCTATCCCGGGAATTATGTCTGCCGCCCCGTCAAAGCCCAGGGCACCGTCGATAAAGTCCTTCTGCATATCAACAACGATCAATAGTCTTCTCATATCCTGTACACCCTCCTGACAGATTTGTAACCGGGTATAAGAATATCACAGCCTGCTCAGGAAATGAAGTAATCAGAACAGGCAAAAACGGGTTAAAAAAACTGTCCCGACGCAAAACCACGGGACAGTCTCATTATCTGGCGCGCCCGGCAGAGATCGAATCCACAACCTTCTGATCCGTAGTCAGACACTCTATCCAGTTGAGCTACGGGCGCATGTTCCTGTCAGTTCCCTAACAGCCATATAATAATAGTACACGAACCATTGAATGTCAACCGCAAACAGTTGTATAATCGTGTCATGAGTAATTATGATCCAAGATGTTCACTGATAGATATCAAGGGGATCCTGAATATCCGGGATATGGGAGGCATGCCTTTGGAAGGCGGCAGATTGTTCCCGGAGCGCGTTTTCGTGAGGAGCGGAACATTGTCAGAGTCAAGTGATGACGACATGGCAAAGCTTAAGGAATATGGCGTTACGACCGTCATTGATCTCAGGTCCAAGTCCGAGCTTGAGAGGTACGGCAGCCCCGTGTTGAACGATAACGCCATCGATTTCCACAGTATTCCGCTGTTCCTCGGCAATCCTGACCTTGAAGAGGATCCGACCATGGTATTCCTGAGGACTCACCTGCTCGGTGATTTCTATGTGAAGATCCTCGAAGAATTATCAGGAGACGTAATAAAGGTTCTCGATGTTCTGTCGCGCTGCGAGGGCTGTGCACTGTTCCACTGTGCGCATGGCAAGGACAGGACGGGAATAATCGCGGCGGTGATCTATCTTCTGGCCGGTGCATCACGTGAGGACATCATCACAAACTACGCTTTCTCATACGAGAATATCAAGTGGTTCCTTGACCCGCTCATTGAGAAACGTGAAGATTGCATGAAGCACACATTAAGATCTGACGCTGTCAACATGGAGATAATGCTGGGACACCTGGACAGGAATTACAATGGCGATATTAGAGAATACCTGCGGATGAAGGGCGCCGGTGAACAGATGATCGCGAGGCTTATTTCCAAGTTCTAAGACTTCTGCCTGTACAGGTCCGACTTGATTATATTCACATACTCGATGTTGTTATTCTCATCGAAAGTAAAATCAACAACATATTCCGTCTTGCCGGACGTGAATCTGAATGTAAAATTCTCTTCGTCGATCATGGGATAGATGAGGAGCAGCTCTGACTTGTTCATGCCGGCGGAAATGTGTCCGTCAATACTGTAGGTGTTGCTGTAGATGATCATGTCACCGACCTCGCCCGACCACTTGCCGTCCTTATCCTCTTCAGCAAAGATATCGAATATAATGCCGTTATAGAAAGCCCTTATCTTCAAAGGCTTACCGTAGAATGCCTTATCCTCCTCAGACAGCTCCACCCTGTTCACGACGATCGGATCTCCGATAAGTGCACGCAGCTTTGCATCATTGAGGATCACGCCCTGGATCCTTACCGGATTCTGATTCGCATCATATATGCCGATGGATGCGGAATCAAGATACCACGGTATGTCATCATAGATCATGTAATTACCGTCTGCACCGACAGCCAGAGTTACCTCATGGTTCGTAAGGCTCTCACCGTCATCACCGATTACCTTAGGTATCGTAACATGCACAACAAACGGTGTCACGACATCAAAAACGTACTCATTCATAACACTTCTGACCTTGAGCATGTAGTACTCGGCAATATACTGAGCTTTTGCTGAAATGACGGAATTGATATATATATCGGAATCATAAAGAGGCTCAAGCAGCGCAAAAAGCCCGTCAGTATTATTATTCTCGAGCATTGTGAAATAATGCATCAGATAATTATGTGTGGCGATCGTATCAGTAACAAGATCCTTGGACAGATATGCCACTCCCGTCTTATCCTCCGACACGAAGAACCTGCATCCGCCGTAGCTGTTCTCCTTCTTGTCCGTTCCGCCGTACTCGAGCTCGACAACATCGAGCTTGCCGTACTTATCCGGCACTTCTGTCCTTCCTGACCTGTCAAGAAGTCCGTTGACATATTCCGCCGCATCGCCTTCATTCAGGAACCTGAACGAAGTGACGGTGCCGTATTCATAGGAGATGTCTCTTAGTATTGATACATACTCATTGAACACAGAATAACTGATACCGTTAAGCTGCGCATCAGGTATCTGAGAGAAACTGTCCGCCACATTGCCCTGATTACTTATCGCGCTGATGATCAGCCTGGCAAGCTCCTGCTTGGAGATGTAATCCTCCGGCGTATCGATCATCTTCTCCCTGATCTCATCCACGAATCTGCAGCTCTGAAGAACAAATACCGCCGGGACGATCATCAGAACCGCCAGTATCACCGATAAAGCTCTTCTTGCCACCGACTTCATGTATTACAAGACCTCCCTCAGCTGTCTTCAATCTTTTGCCTTATTGCGCCTGTATTTTACCGCCTCGAAAACAACAATTCCCGTCGCAACTGCGGCATTTAAGCTGTTCACGTGCCCGACCATAGGAATATTTACCGTGAAGTCACAGCACTGTCTGATATTATTGCGCATTCCGTCGCCTTCGCTTCCTACAACAATGACAAGCGGACCCGAATAATCGGCCTTGTCATAATCGGAGGAACCATCCATGTCAGTTCCGCATACCCAGAATCCGTGATCTTCCTTAAGCTTCCTGAGCGACTGCGACAGATTAGTCACCCTGGCTACGGGAACATACTCCACGGCCCCGGCAGAGAGCTTGGACACAACTGAATTAAGAGCTATTGAGCGGTGCTTGGGAATGATGATCCCGTCTACACCGGCCGCATCGGATATTCTGAGAAGAGACGCAAGATTATAAGCATCCTTCAGCTCATCGAGAGCCAGAAGAAGAGGTGCTCTCCCATCTTCCTCCGCTTTGCTTACTATGTCTTCAAGATCAACATAATCGTGGCTTGCGATCTGCGCTATCACGCCCTGGTGATTGCCGGTCGTGCTCATCTTATCAAGCACCTGTCTGTTGACCCTGACAACAACGATATGCCTGTCCTTCGCTTCTCCCAGTATCCTTGCAAGATCGGGCTCCAGACGCCTTCCGTCAGCAGGCTTAAGGATCCACATCTTATTGATCTCATGGTCAGCCCTCAGCGCCTCAGATACGCTGTTACGACCTTCTATATAGCTGTTATCTTCTCCGATATCTTCCCGTCTCATTAATCCCTCCGGTAATCATTCAGCATCAAGTATCTCGAACGTTCTGGTTATTATCTGTTCAAGCCTTGTTGTCCTGTTGTCGAGGAACAGAAATCCGATAAGTGCTTCAAAACCCGTAGCATACATATAGTCGCCGTGATTCGCATTCTTGGATGCCGTATGGGGATTGCAGTTCCTTCCTCTCCTGAAGTATGAATCTTCTTCCTCATCAAGTTCATTCTCTATGATGCGCATTGCCCTGGCCTGTGCCGTAGCAGCTACATATCCGACATTCTTCTTGTGCATCTTGTTGTTATTGCCTGCACACTTGGTTGCCACGTGACACCTGGCATAGAGCTCATACACCGAATCACCGATATAAGCCAGAACCTGAGGAGATACCTCCCTTAAGTCAGATGCAATGAAAGGAATGATCATAGCTTCTCAATCTGAGGACCGTTGGGCGTATCCTTGACCGAATATCCCTTCTCCTTCAGGATATCTCTTATCTCATCTGCTCTTGCATAGTCCTTGTTCTTCTTGGCAGCAGATCTCTCCTCTACCAGATCGGTTATCTCCTGAGGTATCTTATCCTCCGAATACTCAAGATCGATACCGAGCACACCTGACAACTCCTCAAGCATGTCTTTGGCCTTGCCGAGCATATCCGGGGTTACATTCTTCTCTGCTACGGCAGTGTTGATGCTCTTAACCAGATTGAAGATATCAGTGATCGCATCAGCCGTATTAAGATCATCATCCATGTGTGTTATAAAGCTGTCACGAGCCTCGCTCACCGCTTTATCAAGGTCATCATTGCCCGAGTCAGAGTTACCGTCTGCACCCTTATTGGCAAGTACGAACTTAAGATTCTTATAGCATGTAACTATGCGGTCAAGACCTGTCTGTGACGCGGTCAGATCCTTGTCCGAGAAGTTAATCGGCTTCCTGTAGTGACCTGATAGGATAAAGAATCTGATCACCGCATACGGGAAGTGCTCCGTAATATCTCTTATCGTGAAGAAATTGCCGAGAGACTTACTCATCTTCTCACCATCCACATTCACGAAAGCATTATGCACCCAGTAATTACAGAACGGGCATCCGTTTGCAGCTTCACTCTGAGCGATCTCGTTCTCATGATGAGGGAATATCAGATCCTTACCTCCGCAGTGAATATCTATCGTATCACCCAGGAACTTCTTGTTCATTGCCGAACACTCGATATGCCAGCCCGGCCTTCCGTCGCCCCAGGGCGACTCCCAGAAAGGCTCACCTTCCTTCTTGAACTTCCATACGGCAAAGTCTCCCGGATTCTTCTTACCCTCGTAGTTCGCCTTGCGCTCACCGCCGCCGGCCTGCAGATCCTCGAGATTATAGTGACTTAATTTACCGTAATCCTTCTTCTTCGTCACATCGAAATAAACGCCGTCGCCGTCTATCACATATGTATATCCGTTGGCTTCCATAGCCTTGATCATATCGATGATCGCATCGATCGTCTCAGTCGCTCTGGGCTGTATATGAGGCCTCTTACAGTTAAGTCCGTCGGCATCAACATAGTACTCGGAGATGAACCTGTCAGCCAGTTCCTTAACAGTGATGCCCTCTTCATTTGCGCGGTTGATCATCTTATCATCGATATCGGTAAAATTCTGCACGAATGTCACATCATATCCGCGGTACTCAAAATATCTCCTCAACGTATCGAAAGTTACAAATGGTCTGGCATTGCCCAAATGGAAAAAATTGTAAACGGTAGGACCGCAGGCATACATCTTGACCTTGCCTTCCTCCATAGGTCTGAATTCTTCCTTTGTTCTTGTCAGAGTGTTGTATAACCTCATCTTGGCCTCCAAATAAGCATAAAAATACCCAAAATGAGTTAACCCGTCATATGACACCCCGTTACTCCAGGGCGGTACCCTGCGACAGACATCAATCTTCCAACTAACAAGGCCTGACATCCGAATGCCGACTCCGGGTTCCAATTACGTCGTGTAGGTCCAACGACTGAGCTAACCCACTTCGAGTATCTATATTATAAAATAAAAAGGCGTTACACACAACAAGACATTCAAAACGGTTCGTCGTTCTTGATCTGTCTGTTCCCGGAGAAAGCACAGCACAGGACATCTCCGGCGCCCGCTTCCATCAGCACCGTTGCCGCTTCCTTCATCGTAAACCCGGTAGTGGATACATCATCGACCAGAAGGATCCTGAGTCCTTCTATATCCCAGGATCCGTCAAATTCAAAAGCTCCGCTGACATTGACCGCCCTCAGCGTGGTATCCGTTATCTCAGACTGCTTGCCGGTATTCCTCTTCCTCCTGATCACCCCCTCCGCAACAGGACGCTCCAGTATCCTGCCGAGAGGATACGCGATCTCAAAAGCTTGATTAAAGCCGCGCTCCTCACGTCTTGCCTTGCTCAGAGGAACAGGGGTGATCAGATCCACCTGTATTCCCTCATTGAGTGCCACATAACCGAGAAGTATGCCAAACAGTCTCGCTATACCCTTCCTGCCCCCGAACTTGATCATCGGAACGGCAGAGCTTACCACACCGCTGTAAGCAAAAGGCATAAACAATGCAAGATCCGGATAAGGATCATCTTCAACAGGATTGGACAGACATGTAAACCACCTCTTGTCTTTTGTCTGCGGAACAAGTCCCGACAGACAATCTGAACAGATATGAAAATCTCTCCGGCATGAGTAGATCTCAGAATAGACCCGATCTATCATACCCATATTGTCATCATTATCGGCAAATCCTCCGCACACATCACACTTATGCGGCGCAAGGACTCCCAATACTTCTGTTATTATGCTCACTTCATCTTATGATCGATTATGGCAAACAGATCCCCAAGCGACGTCTTCCTGTTATTACCCGAAGACGAAGACAGGAATCCTTTGAGTGTATTCCCGGTATCGATAATCGTCACGCTTCTCTTGCCCCTTGTAACAGCCGTATAGAGAATATCACGCCTGTACAGAAGTCTGTTCATCCTGCCGAGAACGATAATGCAGTCATTGAATTCGCATCCCTGTGATTTATGAACTGTAACGGCATAGGCAAGGTCGATATTATCAAGGTCAGAGGCTCCGTATGACACTGTCTTCCCGTCTTCAAAAAGAACCTTAATCCTGACCGCAGCTTCATCGATATCTGTAATAATTCCGATCTCACCGTTGAATACTCCTTCACCTGTGCTGTTATTCACGGGATCAAAATACTCCAGACTGTAGTTATTCTTGATCTGCATGACCTTGTCGCCTGTCAGGTATCTGTAAAATCCCGAAGGTGTCAACTGAGACAATTCCCCTGCATCGTGAGTTATCGTCTGAAGCATGGAATTGACCGCTGTTGTGCTCAGCGGATTCTGCGGTTGCTTCGTCGGAGACAGAACGATGACATCGGCATCGGGGAGACTTCCGAGTTCATCATAAACCTCAGCAGTCTTCTGAAGCGCGTCCTCCACGCTGTCTGCCTCTATGATCCTGAAATCAGATCCGGGTACGGGTTCCCGGCCGTTAAGTATCCTCACGGCATTGGAAGCTATGTCTCCGCCTTCTTCCTGTCTGTGGATGATATCGAGCTTCACGCACGGTATACTCGCGCAGGACAGCATGTCAGAGAGCACATTGCCACACCCTACTGAAGGGAGCTGATCGGGATCGCCTATAAAGATAACAGACGTTCCCTTGTCGACTGCTCTCAAGAAGTCCTTGAACAGCAATGTATCAACCATGCTCATCTCATCAATGACTACGACCCTGGCCTTGATCGGATCTTCCGGTCCCTTCCTGAAGAAGAACCCGTTCTCGCTGTCAGGATCACCGACAGCTTCAAGAAGCCTGTGAATGGTATATGCCTCCACTCCGGTCGCTTCAGACAGCCTCTTGGCCGCACGCCCTGTCGGAGCGGCAAATACGCTGGAGATATTATTCATCCTGAAGTGCTCGGCAAGAAGCCCCATAATAGTCGTCTTACCTGTTCCCGGTCCGCCGGTAATAACACAGACTGGACTGAACATACACAGCTTGACCGCATCACACTGCTTCTTATCAAGAGTAATCCCAAACTGCTTCGCCAGATTGCCGACAGTCTTATCGAGAATATCGTCACCCGGCTTGTTACAACTGGCCTTGATGAACCGTTCGATCTCCTTCTTGATGACTGCTTCCGCTTTGAAATAAACGGATAGGGCGATCCTTGCACCTTCATCTCTCACGGAGCATCCCGTGCACTTATTATCGGCAAATCTGTAAACGCTCACCTTCCCGCGTTCATTGACCGCGTATTCACAGGCCGCCTCAAACGCCGACGGAAACATGGATACGATCTCCTTGCCGGCATCCTTTGGAACGACGATCTTCCTGACCTCATTCTCCACTTCCGCAACATCGTAATATGTTGATGAGTTACTGCCGTGAAGCCTGGTAAGGACAGACCTGATCGCACCGTACATGCGGTCCTTATCAAGAGGGTAGATATCCTTACCCTTTGCAATCGCATCACAATCCTCATAGGAGAATGAATCAATGGCTGTCAGACAGAACGGATTCTTATCTATATCCTCCGGAGTAATACCCCGCTCCCTGTCACAAGCCCTGGCCTGGTTAGCAGACAGACCCTGCATCATAAGATCAAGGTAGCGCTTGTAGCCCTTCTCATTAACGACCAGCTGTTCCCCGACCGCCAATGCCTTCTCACCCGACAAACCCTTGACCGCAAGAGCCACATCACCGGGAGAATTCATCAATTTATCAAATGTCTTCTCCCCAAATGCAGAGACTATCTTCTCGGCCATCCGCTTAGTTACACCGTAATCTTCAAAAAAGCCGAGGAGGAAATTAACTCTGACATTGTCATCGTACCCCTCATCCTTCATCTCTGATACTGAAGATATCTCAAGCTGCGGAAGACCGCGGTATTCTGTGACCTTGCCCGAGACTTTGTAAGTAAAACCCTCCTTGACCTGAAGAGCATTCTTCAACGAACAGCTTATGCCGCTGTCTGTCGCAAAAGCCTGGAAAGCGCGTCCTGCCTGCTGATAGATAACCTTCCTGCAGGTAATGATCACGTTATTAACGGGTTTGCCTATGTCCTCCGGCAACAATCCGGAGAGTCTGTCAGTCTTCTTATCGATAATCATAGAAATCACTCATGGTTATTAGCAGATGAATTTTAGATCATTGTAGCAGTAAAAAATGCATGTTGCAAGAACAAATGTTTCGTGATTTCAACAAAAGATCCTTACAAACAAAAACGGTCCTGCATCGCTACAAGACCGTCAGTAACATTGTTACAAATGCTTAAATTCCTGCGTCTGCCTTGAGTTTGGCTGCTTTGTCCGTCTCCTCCCAGGGGAACTTGACATCACTTCTGCCGAAGTGCCCGTAAGCGGCTGTCTTACCATAGATCGGCCTTCTGAGATCAAGATCTCTTATGATCGATGCAGGGCGCAGATCGAAATTCTTATTAACGATCTCACAGATCTTCTCATCTGGGATCAGACCCGTTCCGAAAGTATCGACCATAACGGATACGGGAGCAGCAACACCGATCGCATAAGCAAGCTGAACTTCGCACTCCCTTGCAAGACCGGCAGCAACGACATTCTTGGCAATATAACGTGCACAGTACGCTGCAGACCTGTCAACTTTTGTAGGATCCTTGCCTGAGAAAGCTCCGCCGCCGTGGCGTGCAAATCCGCCGTAGGTGTCAACGATTATCTTACGTCCTGTAAGACCGGAGTCACCCTGAGGACCGCCTACGACAAATCTTCCCGTCGGATTGACGAAGATCTTCGTCTCATCATCAAGCAGATCTGCCGGAATAACTGTCTTTATGACATTGTCGATAATGAACTTGCGGAGTTCTTCACCGGACACATCAGGAGCATGCTGGGTTGAGATAACGACAGTCTCTACGCGGACGGGCTTATCATTCTCATATTCTACTGTAACCTGGCTCTTGCCGTCAGGTCTCAGATAATCTACAACGCCTGATTTGCGGACCTGTGAGAGCTTGAGAGCCAGCTTGTGAGCAAGTGATACAGGAAGAGGCATAAGCTCCTCAGTATCGTCATTGGCATAACCGAACATCATTCCCTGATCTCCGGCGCCGTTGTCAAGCTCGTCTGAACCGTTCTCCTTGGCTTCAAGAGACTTGTCAACACCCATGGCAATATCAGGGGACTGCTCATCAATGGAGGTCAGCACAGCGCAGGTATTGTAGTCAAATCCGCTGTCCTTACCGTTATAGCCGATCTCCTTGATCTTATTGCGGACAACAGAGGGAATATCAACATATGCCGATGTCGTGATCTCGCCCATGACCATTACCATACCTGTTGTGCAGCATGTCTCGCAGGCGACTCTCGCCATCTTGTCCTGCGCCAGGATCTCATCAAGTATCGCATCAGAGATCTGATCACATACTTTGTCGGGATGTCCCTCCGTTACTGATTCTGAAGTGAACAGCCATTTGCCTTTACGGTTTCTCATAAATAATCCTTTCCGTTCAATGCCTGATACTCGCTTATAAACAAAAAGCCTTCCTCATACAAGGAAGACTCGTGATCCATAATCGCCTCTCATCTTCCAGGTCTCCCTGACGGACTTGGCACCGCCGCTTTCCGCGGTTGCCGGGCTTCACAGGGCCGTATCCCTCCGCCTCTCTTGATAAGCAGTGAACTTATATATAAATTAGCTTATTTATTGTACGCCTAAGCCTGTTATTTAGTCAAATTAATTTTGATTACAATTGATTACAAATTGTCAGATTTTCGTATTAATTCGGAGCTTTTCTAAGCCTTTTTGCTGTTATGCTCACTGACAAGCAGATGAATTTACAAAAACAATACGGAGGAAAGATCGATGGCAACAGGAATTCTGATTTACGAGAAGGACCCGTACACTCTTCAACTCCTCACAGACAGGCTTAAGACGCTTGCTCCTGAAGCATATATCGCCGACGGAACAAACGAGCTCCTGGTCAGGGATGTCGAGAACTTCTGTGACGAGTACTATGTCTTGTATGACAACATATCATACGGCGATTCATTCAAGGATATGGAGTGCGCAGTTCCGATCTACGAGGACGGCATCATAGACTGCAAAAAACTGCTGGGGAGACTGAAGATCCAGACCCGCACAACACCTGTTCAAAGGAAGGATGATCCGGGGGTTACTCTTCTCCTCTCCTTCGTCTATGTTGCTGACAGGGAGAGATTCATAGAAAGCGAGCTGTCAGGAATAAGGAACAGCGATTATGCACTGAGATTTGACCTTGCACCGAGAATCAAATGCACAGGAAGACCGACAGGATCTCTGGTGGAACTCATGTCATTGTCCGGGCGAAAAAGATTCAAGGCCGAAGAGATCGTCGATCATTGCGCTTTGGACGAGACAGGCTTTTTTACACCGGGTCCGATGTCGAGCAATACCGATCCGAACAGCTTCCCGCCGGATGTCTACGGACACCTGGCGGAGAAGATAAGAGAACTCACACAAAGCAAAGAGCACGACACACGCACTCTCATCGTAGCCGACAGCATCAAATCAGAGATAATGACAAGAGTCGCAGCATTCGCCGACAGGATCATACTTCTGATACCTGATGTCAAGACGCAGTATTACGACGGCATCTGCGAGCTGATATCATCCGTATCACGGGCGGCTTCAGGTGTTGATATCGAGATCAGATACCTCGAATCATCAGACGTTGTCGATGGATCAGGAGACGGTTATGAAGACGCAGTATGACATAGAAGAGATCAAGGAAAGGCTCACGTACTACGTGCTCAGTTCCCTTCATAATGATCCTGATCCATCTGACCAGAAGCTCAAGCAGATGATATCAGATGCGATAGCCGAACAGACGTCATCCACCGGCATGAATCTCGAGACAAAGCGCGAGCTGGCAATGAAGATATTCAACAGTCTCAGAAGGCTCGATGTTATAGAACCGCTGATGGAAGATCCGACCATTACCGAGATAATGGTCAACGGTCCGGAACAGGTGTTTTTTGAGCGCGGAGGCAAGCTTTACAGATCAGACGTCAGGTTTAAGGACAGCGCCTCTCTGACGACGATAATATCGTGCTTTTTTGCCAACCAGAACAGAGCACTTAACGAGGCGAATCCAATCGCAGATTTAAGACTCCCCGACGGATCGAGAGCAAATGCCGTGCTCCCTCCCGTCGCGCCTGACGGACCTATCATAACGATACGCAAATTCACCGGTATCAGACAGGATATAGTGACACTGATCAGACAGGGATTCATAAGCGAGGAAGCTGCCAGATTTCTGTCAGAATGTGTAGTCAACCGCAAGACGATATTCCTTTGCGGAGGCACAGGAAGCGGCAAGACGACGTTCCTTAACACTCTGTCCTCGTTTATTCCTCCCGATGAACGCGTAGTAACTATAGAAGATTCTGCGGAGCTCAATCTTCAGGGAATCAAGAATCTCGTAAGGATGGAAGCCCGGATCGCCGGACCCGACGGTTCGGGAGAAGTCAATATCGGAATGATGATAAGGACAGCACTCAGAATGAGACCGGACCGGATAATCGTCGGCGAGGTCAGAGGTGCCGAGAGTGCCGATATGCTGACAGCTATGAACTCCGGGCATCAGGGATCATTCTGCACGGGACACGGTAATTCCTGCATTGAGATGCTGGAGAGGCTGACGGGCATGATAATGGCGGGATCAGGACTGCCTTTCGAAGCGATCGTTACGCAGGTATCGATGGGTGTGGATCTGATCATTCACATAACCCGCAACAAGTCAGGAAGAAGGTTCATAGATGAGATATCCCAGGTCCTCCCTGCCAAGGGATCTGAATACTGTCTCAGGAAATTATTCGTCAACAAAGGAGGTGAGAATCTTGAATGCATGGTCACTAAAGAAGAACTCGCAGCGGTCGCTGTTTACAACGGATGATGCCGGGCATGAGGCGCGGGCGCTTACACCGAGGCAGTCTTTTCTGATCAAAAGCCTGTGGGCTTATCCGCTTTTTGCAATTGCATTGTTCATGCTGTCGTCAGTATTCATTGATTCGGTTCAGATCAGGCTTATCTGTTCGGCGGTACTGGGATTCTTTCCGTGGAGAGAATCGGCTCTCAAGATATATTCGGGAAGATACAGGAATCTTAGGACGCAGCTTCTGGTGCTACTTCAGGTGCTCTGCACAAGTGTAAGTTCAGGGTATTCTATCGAGAGGTCACTCGAACTGGTAAGACCGGTGATCGAGCATACTTTCGGAAAGAAGAGCGTACTGGTAAAGCCGCTTATAAATCTGGAGAACAACCTGCGTATGCACGTGTCTCTGGAAGAGGCCCTCCATTCATTCGGCAGGGAGATCAACTTCCCGGAGACGATTCCTATTTTCCACGCTCTTGCCATATCCGGCAAGATAGGCAACAACAGTCTGGCTATACTTAGGAGCAGCTGTCAGATGCTCTCCGAGATGAATGCAGTGGAATCGGAGATATCCGCACTCAACGCCGGCAAGAATGCAGAGGCGGTAATACTGTCTGTCATGCCGTTCGCGATCACGTTTGCGCTTAATCATATGAGCCACGACTACATGGCGGCAGCGAAGAATACAGGAACAGGATCTATACTGCTGATAGCAGCATTTGCGCTCTGCGTCATATCTGCCGCACTCCTCTTCAGATTCATCTCACATTCCGCAGAGGATAAGAAAGTCAGAGCCAATACAGATGATACAGATATCACGTCCGGCCGCAAATGCCGTCTTGCCGATCTGGCAATGAGGCTCCTTCCGCAGGGATTCACGGCTGCAAGGCACGAACTGTTCAGCGAACTGTCACATGATCCTAAAGCGGCTTATGACAGGTTTATCAGAAAGCAGATCGTTACTACCGTACTGTCACTTTTACTTGCCGGTACTGTGCTTTATCTTGCCGGCAAACCGGTCATCTTCGCACTGTTCTTTGCAGTAGTAATGCCTGTACTTAATAACAGGGATATACACCACACCGCGGAACTCAAGAGAGAATACCTGATGAAGGACATACCGCTGTTCATGTGTCTTATGTCAACATTACTTGAAGCCGGAATGCAGCTTCCGAAGGCAATAGAGATATGCTCTTCCGCATTCGAAGACAAGTGCGTTCTGGCAGGAGAGATCAAGAGCCTTAGAGCAATGATACTGTCTGGCTCCTCAGCCTCTGATGCAGTTGAGAGATTCTCTCTGAGGATTCAGATACCTGAAGCCCAGTCGGCTCTGCTCCTCGTTGCAAGATACGGAAGACTCGGCAGCAGCGAAGTGCTGAATCTTTTATCTCTGCAGGCATCCGCCTGCTGGAACCTGTGCCGCAATGCAGCCAGGAAGAAGCAGGAGCGTGAAGCTTTAGGTCTTCTGCTCCCAATGACACTGGACTTCGTTTGCGTTCTTTTGGTCGCAATGACACCTGCAATTATTTCGCTTGGCATATAAAACATAAGGAGGAAGGAAAAATGAGAAAAAAGATTAAAGGATCCAAAAAAGGAATGGGAACTGTGGAGATCGTCATTATAATTGCGGTGCTTGTCGCACTTGCTCTTATATTCAGAGAAGGATTGATGGCATTTGCAGGCAACATAATGGATTTCTGCTTTGATGATGCAAAGATAACATCGGCATTCTGATGAATCGAGGATAGATGTATGATGATAAGGAAAGGTCCTTACGGACATTTTGCAGTTGAGGAGATATCAGACCCGGCAAGCATATCTGAATATGCCATGCGGATAATTGTAAGCGGTGAGGCAAGACACTTACTACCGGTCTATGTAAACAGATCCTGGGACCTTTACGAGCTTGCCTTCGACTTCTCGGGGATGATGCCCGTCAGCGACTTTGATAACGGTAAGAATACGGCGCAGCAGTTAGACAAAAGAAGGAAGTCTGCAGGTGACCTTTTCTTATCCATACATCATCTCATTGACATGCTGATAAATCCGTCTCTTATTTGTATGGATCCGAAGTATGTCTTTACAGATCCCGAGGGATCCGACATCTGTATATGCTGCCTTCCGAAGAAGACAGCAACACCGAATAAACTGTCATCTGTCGACCCGCATAACATGGAAACGCTTTTGAGATCAAGATTCTTTCAAGATGTGTTATCGGAAGACGAGATCACCCGGCTGGTATATTCAGTAGAGAATAACGACGAAGAAATGTTTGTGAGCACATCTTCTTCCATTCTGAATAATCCGATAGGAAAAGATCTGCCCGATGCTTTCAACTATGATCTTCTCTACATTCTGATACTGTCGGCTGCATCACTTATTACCACATTTATGAACACTTCTCTATCTCTAATCCTTGCAGCTGCTGCAGTGTTATTCCTGATGACAGTACTCCGGGGAGCCCGTAAGAAGGTTACATCTGACGAAGATAATGATCAGAATGACAAAAGCCTTATCCTGTTCGAGGATTCCGGCAAGCACGGACTTAACTGCGCTTTCCTGGAATCAATTAAGCCTGTGGACGGTTCTGTTATAAGATATGGCGTCTATCAGGATCTGACGACGATCGGCTCAGATAGATTCCTGTCTGATCTGTATATCAACAGTGCCCATGTTTCTCCTATTCACGCACAGTTAACACTTACGGAAGACACGGTCTATCTGAGCGATTGTTCATCAGACGGCAGTACTTATATAGATGACAGGAAGATCACTCCGGAGGTCAAGCATGAGGTCAAAAACGGTCAGAAGATAACATTCGGAGATGTGGACTTCTCCCTGACGATATCGCTTTGACCGGTCTCAAACCAGGTCGTCTCCGTGGGATTCAAGTCTGCTCTTCTGAGCATCGGACCCTTCAAGCTCAATAAGATGGATACGTGCTTTGGCACGTCCGAGCATATTGGTGGAATCGGAGGTTATATGTACTCCCTCTTCCTTGTTCTGGCGTTTCTCATCTTCCATTTTCTTAGTGGCGTCTTTGTAAGACTTAAGTATGCGTGCAACGCTGATATCTTCAGGCCACTCTGCGGAATTGCAAACGATGAGAGCTTGATGGCGGCCGATCTCGGCATAGCCCTCCGAGCTTGTAAACCGTTTAGTCTTGCCGTCAATATTGATCCTGCAGATACCGGGCTTCAAGGCAACAACGAGCGGATCATGGCCGTACATTATTCCTATCTCCCCATCCGTGGAAGGGATAGTGATGATATCAACCATTCCATCGTAGAATGTCTTGTATGGTGTTACCACTATCAGCTTGATCCTATTACCGGCAACTTCAGCCATATGTCAGCCTCACACAGTCTCTTTGTAGGCCTTGATGACATCATCAAGACCGCCCTTCATGAAGAAGCACTGCTCGGGAATATGATCGAGCGAACCGGAGATCAATTCTCCGAACGCCTTGATCGTCTCAGAGACGGGAACATATCTGGGTTCAAAACCTGTTGATTCAGCCGTGACGAAGAAAGGCTGAGACAGGTATTTCTGAACCTTACGGGCTCTTGCAACGGTTACACGGTCAGCTTCAGACAGTTCCTCCATACCGAGGATGGCAATGATATCCTGAAGTTCCTTATATCTCTGGAGCATCTCCTGCACCTTGCGCGCAACTGCATAGTGCTGTGCGCCCACGACACTCTCTGTCAGGATCCTCGAATAGGATTCAAGCGGATCTACAGCCGGATAGATACCGAGCTCAACAACTGAACGAGACAGAACTATATTTGCATCGAGATGTGCAAAAGTAGTTGCAGGAGCAGGATCCGTAATATCATCGGCAGGAACGTATACGGCCTGAATGGACGTAATGGAGCCCGATCTTGTTGATGTTATTCTTTCCTGCAGTTCACCGACCTCGTTGGAGAGTGTGGGCTGATAGCCTACGGCAGAAGGGATCCTTCCGAGAAGAGCCGATACCTCGGAACCGGCCTGGACAAAGCGGTAAATATTATCGATGAAGAGGAGCACGTCCTTCTTCTTAACATCTCTTAAATATTCAGCCATGGTAAGACCTGAGAGCGGAACTCTCATTCTCGCACCGGAAGTCTCGTTCATCTGGCCGAAGACCATTATCGTCTTATCGAGAACTCCCGACTCCTTCATCTCGTTCCAGAGATCGTTGCCCTCACGGCTTCTCTCACCTACACCGGTAAACACAGAATAGCCGCCGTGCTCCGATGCGATATTACGGATGAGCTCAAGGATAAGGACCGTCTTACCTACACCGGCACCACCGAACAGACCGATCTTACCGCCTCTGCAGAATGGCACGAGGAGGTCGATAACCTTGATACCTGTCTCCAGCATAGATTCCGTAGGATACTGTTCAACGTAAGAAGGTGCTTTGCGGTGAATGGGCCAGTAATCTTCGGCAGACAAAGGTCCTGCTTCATCTATCGGATTGCCAAGCGCATCGAAGAGTCTTCCGGCGATCTTCTCACCCACAGGAACCTTGACGGATGAACCTGTCGATATAGCCGGCAGACCTCTCATCAGCCCCTCTGTAGGATTAAATGAGACGCAGCGAACAACTCCGCCGCCTCTCTGCTGAAGCACCTCGGCAACGCACACCGCGGCAGAATCAGTTACCTGACCTTCCTCATTCATCAATGAAGGATCGGTTACGATCTTCACCGCTTCGTTGATCCTCGGTATGTCACCTTTATCGAACTCACAGTCAATGACCGGTCCTATTATCTGAACTACTCTTCCGACTGCCATATCCTACACTTCCTTTACTTTTATTAAATGTTGTCCACCTGCTCGGCACCGTTGACTATCTCCGTCAACTCCGTGGTGATCTTCGCCTGACGGGCTCTGTTGCTCATCAGCGTCAGCTTCTTCATCATCTCATCAGCATTATCTGTTGCATTCTGCATTGCTGTAAGCCTTGCCATCTGTTCGCTCTGATACGCCTCAACCATCGCTCCGTACAGCACGGCATTCAGGTATGTATCGATCAGATAATCGAACACGGCACCGGCGTTCGGCATATATTCCATGTTAGACTCACGCTCCACCGTGATGCCTATATCATCAACACCCTCACTCACCACAGAGTTAACAGCCTTAAGATCCACGGGAAGGAGTCTGACTACAACCGGAACCATTCCCTTGCCGGGTTTAGTGACGGTATAAAGAAGGTACACAAGGTCGAATTCGTGATTGAGGAATCTCTTCTTGATTATCGAACTCAAATTGCGTGCCTGATAGAATGTGGGTTCCGCGATCGGGAACGAGAAATCACGGTCAACGTTGTATCCGTTGCGCAGGAGTTTCTCTCTTGCCGGACGCCCGAAAACATACAGCTTATATTCAGTGCTTATGTTCTTCTTCGTATTCTCGAGGATCTTCGTGTGAACATGCTCTTCGGCGATCTTCACCATATTATTGTTGTACGCACCGGCAAGCCCCTGCTCACCGCTGAGAACGAAATAACCGATCTTCCATGTCTCGCCTTCATTCTTCTGCTTCAGGTCATAGAACGGATTATTGGTCGCTCCCGCATTCCTGCGGATGTCCTGCATGCTCTCGACGCAAAGAGAGAAGAAAGGATACATAGACTGACGCAGCTGAACCGACCTTCTCATCTTGGCGGAACTTACCAGCTGCATCGCAGAAGTCATCTGACTTATGTCATTGACGCTCTTGATCCTTTTCTTTATGGCATTGAGATTATCCATAACTTAATCCTCGTCAAGGTACTCCATATGCTCGGCGATATATGTATCCTTGAACTCCTCAAATACCTGATCGATCAGCGCCTTGTTGCTGTCGCCAAATGCCTTGGTATCGGTTATGTCATCGAATATCTCGGGATGAGTTATCTTGCTGTTGGATATGAATGCCTTATAGAATTCCGTTATATCCTCCGGTGCGAGGAAGTTAAGCTTATCAGTCGTAGCAATATACAGTATGACAACCTGTTCAGCCATTGACCAGGGCGAGAACCTGCTCTGCTTGAGCACTTCGTTGAGTATGATGCCGCGCTTGAGCTGAAGTTGTGTATTCTCATCGAGATCGGAGCCGAACTGGGCGAAAGAAGCCATCTCCCTCGCCTGTGCCAGAGATATTCTCAAAGGTCCGCCGACCTTCTTAGTAGCCTTGGTCTGAGCGGCACCGCCGACACGGGATACAGACAGGCCTGCGTTGATGGCAGGTCTCTGACCGGAGAAGAACAATTCCGGTGCCAGATATATCTGACCGTCGGTGATAGATATAACATTAGTCGGAATATAAGCCGAGATGTCATCGCCCAGAGTCTCGACGATCGGGAGTGCCGTGATAGATCCGCCACCCATCTTGTCAGACAGCTTGGCTGCACGCTCGAGAAGCCTTGAATGCAGATAGAAGACATCACCCGGATACGCCTCACGTCCCGGAGGTCTTCTCAAAAGCAGTGATATTGCTCTGTACGCTTGTGCATGCTTACTAAGATCATCATATACGATCAATACATCCTTGCCGTAGTCATACATGAACTTCTCGGCGATGGCGCATCCCGAGAAAGGCGCAATGTACTGCATTGCGGCTGACTGTGATGCAGATGCGGCAACCACGACCGTATAGGCCATAGCACCGTGATTCTGCAGGATGTTGACAGTGGATACGATATTGCTCATCTTCTGTCCGATCGCAACATATACACAGATCACGTCCTCATCAGCCTGATTGATTATAGTATCAATGGCAATTGACGTCTTACCGGTCTGCCTGTCACCGATTATAAGCTCTCTCTGTCCTCTTCCGATAGGCGTCAGAGCGTCTATCGCAGTGATCCCCGTTGCAAGAGGCTTATTGACCGGAGCCCTCTGTACGATAGAAGGGGCAGGGCTCTCCACCGGACGGAGTTCCGTATATCTGATATTGCCACCACCGTCTATAGCTCTTCCGATCGGGTCAACAACGCGTCCCAGCAGGCTGTAGCCGACGGGAACCGAGAAAGTCTTGGAGGTACGCTTACAGAGCATCCCCTCAACTACGGTATCTTCATCAGTGAGTATGATAACGCCTACATTCTTACGCTCAAGGTTCATCGCGATGCCCATTGCGCCTGAATTGAACATGACAAGCTCGTCGAGCATGCAATGCTCAAGACCCGATACGGTTGCAACGCCGTCACTTACGGAGATGACCGATCCGACCTCGTCAAGAGTTGTAAGCGAATTAAAAGCGGCCTCTACCCTGCTCTTGAACTGCTCGTCATCAAGACCCCACAGTTCCGCACTGTCAAGGCTGGCGGCAGATGTCTCGGGAAACTGGCTCAGAGCCTCTTTGAGAGCCGCCGTAACCGATTCCTTGAATGATTTGTTGTCCGAATCCGTACTGTCGTCATCGGAAGCGGCATGATTCTTAATATAAGACCCGATTCTTCCGAGCTGTCCTTTGATAGTATAGTCATAGCGCATTCCGAGGAAATAGATGACGAATCCTCCGATAAGGCTGTGATTCTCAGAGATGCTTAACCTGTAATTGGCTATCGCATTCTTCTCGGCGAAAGACTGGGCGATCTGCCTGATCTGCTCCTCGGGAATATCACCTGCGCTCTCAATGCGCATTACCGGTCCCTTGCTCTTCTTGTTATCCTTAGGCGCAGCCGGCTTACTCATCAGTCTTCACCTCGGATCTGATGACTTCACCTGTATATTTCTTTGCAGACATAATAAGCTCTGCCTTGGGAACGGCATCACCCAATACTCTCTCGGCCACCTGTACGGCCAGATCGGCAATGTCATCCTTGAGCTCGTCAACAGCCGCTCTCTTCATTCTTGCAGCATCTTCCTCAGCTCTTGCAAGGATCTCAGAAGCATCTTCCTGAGCCTTCTTAACGATATTATCAGCCTGCTTCTCGGCATTCTCTCTTGCTTCCTCTATGATTCCTGAAGCCTTGATCCTGGCTTCTTCCACAGATTTCTTGCCGTCATTTACAAGTGTGTCAGCCTCTTCATTCTTCTTGACGGCTTCATCAAGCTCGCCGTTCAATGTCTCCTGCCTCTTGCTTATCATCTTGAACAGAGGCTTGAAGATAAAGCACTTGATCACAATATATGCCACGATCACATTGATGATAACGCAGAGTGCAGTAACGGCATAGCCGGCCAATTGATCAGCTGAGAATATGCTCGACTCCGTATCCAATGCGACTTTTACCACATCAAAATCAAACATGAGATCCTATGCTCCTTAGAATGTGAATATGAGCAGTAGTGCTACAACAAGTGCGTAAATACAAACTGACTCAATGAATACGATCGCCGTAAGGAGCAGCGCCTGTATCTTACCGAAGATCTCCGGCTGTCTTGCACCTGCATCGACGGCCTTACCTGCCGCGATACCCATGCCGAGTCCCGCACCGCAGGAACCGATACCGATCGCAAGTCCTGCAGCCAGGGCAGCTAGTCCCTTTGACTCGATTGCTGTGGCGAGCATCATCATTGCACTTCCAAGTAAATAGTTCATCTTATACCTCCCGGATTTAAGCAGCTACTGCTGATTCGTCTATAACTTTCTTCTCTTCCTCTACCTTGCCCGATTCCTTCTCCTGAAGCTCGTGACCGACCTCGACGATCTCACCTATATAGGACATCGTCAGATATGAGAAGATTATCGCCTGCAATATTCCGTCCGCAAGATCAAACCACAGTCCGAAGAGACCGGGCAGAACGACGGGAACGATTATATAAAGGAATTCCATAAATACAAAAGCACCGAAGACGTTACCGAACAAACGGAGCGACAACGATACGGGCTTGATCACAAAGTCAAGGATCTTGAACGGCAGAAGGTACTTCTTGGGAGTCGTCAGCGATGCCCAGAACCCCTTGAAGCCGACAAACCTTATGGATACGCCGATAACATAGATGATCGCAAACACCGCCATTGCAACAGGGAAAGCGATATTCTTAGCCGGCGGTGATATCTTAAATACCGATATGACATTACATCCCGCAATGATGATACCGAATGTACCAATCATTGGGGCAACGCGTTCAGCCTCCTTGCGGTTCATGCCAAAACCTATGCTCGTATTAACTATAAGATCCGTAAGCATCCACATGACAGTCTGCTTCTTATTGGGTCTCAAAGTCTGTCTGCCTGTCATCACCTTAAACAGGATGATAGCCAGTATCGTGGCGATCCACATAACGATGATCGCATCGGTTATAACAACTTCAAGACTTCCGATATGGAAATACTTCTTCCACTGAAGTATTCCTTCATTTATAGTGGCTCCGATGTCGCCGATCTTGATCTCCTCGATCAATTTCTCGACGAAGGCATCCCAGAACCTTCCAAACCACGAATCAGCTGCCGCTAAAGCAAGAATCATCCGATCAAACTCCAATACTTATTTATTCCCAAGTATTCTACTCCAATTTTGGGAGTTGAATACATACAAATTCACCAAAATGTCTAATAACAGCAATTATTTGAAATTTTTGTCCTCAAGAGCCTTTATATCATTGACTCTGGCGGCATGACGTTCTCCCGCGAACCCTTCTTCAAAGAACACATCGACCATGGCAAGAGCCACTGCCTGCCCCACTACACGGGCTCCGAAGGCAAGAATGTTGGCATCATTGTGCTGTCTGCTCATCCTGGCCATATATTCATTTGTGCACAGACCGCATCTGACGCCTTTGTACTTATTGACAACAATGGATATCCCTATGCCGGTGCCGCAGATGGCGACGCCCCTGTCAGCCCTGCCGGAGGTAACATCTTCGGCGACCTTGATGCCAGCATCAACATAGTTATAAGGCACATCTGAGGCTTCCGCTCCGCCTTCAAGAACCTCGTGACCGAGCTTCCTTACATGTTCGGCAACCTTCTGTCTGAGGTCATACCCCGCGTGATCTGAAGCTATTGATACTATCATTCCGTAATACTCCTTGAGATGTGCTTGAATTGCTTTCTGCCCTGCGCATAATCGGCAACGATATCACCGTGACCGATCAGCCTGTACTTGTAGGACAGGAGTCCCTCAAGTCCCACGGGACCTCTTGCATGGATCTTTGACGTAGAGATGCCGACCTCGGCGCCGAAGCCGTACCTGAACCCGTCTGCAAATCTGGTTGAGCAGTTCACCATTACGCTGGCGGAATCAACAGACTGCATAAACTTCTCTGCAAGCTCCTTATTCTCGGTAATAATCGCATCCGTATGGCCTGAGCCGTATGTATTGATGTGGTCGATCGCCTCATCGATCCCGTCTACGATCTTAATGGAAACCTTGTAATCAAGATACTCACAATGCCAGTTCCCGACTCTCTCACAGTTGAATCTGTCAGCCATGTAATCATCGCCGTAGATCTTGACGTTAGCCTTGGCAAGCTCAATGACAAGCTGCTGGAGCAGTGTGCTCTCTAGCGCCCTGTCAACGATTATCGTCTCAGTGCAGTTACAGACAGAGACATACTGCGTCTTAGCATCCAGTGCCACCTTAAGAGCGAGCTGCGGATCGCAAAACTCATTGATGTATGTATGGCAGACGCCGTCGGCATGCCCCAGCACGGGGATCGACGTGTGCTGCATTATGTACTGAACGAATTCGTTGCTTCCTCTGGGGATGATCAGATCAATATATGAATTAAGACCGAGCATCTCGTTGACATCCTCTCTGGTAGTCATCAGATAAAGCCAGCCATCGGGAAGGCCTGCCATAACGCCGGCATTGTAGATTACTTCAGCAAGGGCTTTATTAGTGTTGAGCGCTTCTGAACCGCCCTTGAGTAGAACGGCGTTGCCGCTCTTAAGGCAAAGTGATGCAATCTGGACCAGCGCATCGGGGCGCGATTCAAAAATAACCCCGATAACACCGATAGGGCATGTCACGCGGTAAAGATCAAGACCATCATCGAGTGTCGTGTGAAGATTTGTCCTCCCCACAGGTTCAGGAAGATTAATAAGAGACTTAATACCGTCTGTTACATCCTTGAGCTTGTCCTCACCGAACTTCAGCCTCTTGCGGAGCGTATCGGGACAATCATTCTTAAGATCCTCCCCGTTAGCCTCGAAAATCTTTGCACTCTCCTTCTTGAGAGCCTTTGCAATTGCCTCCAACGCCTTATTCTTCACACCGGAATCAAGCGTTGCCATCTTGTGTGAAGCTGACTTAGCCAGCCTTGCTTCATCTGTCATATGAACCCTCCAAATCATTAATACCAAAGATTATATAGCAAAAAGCGGATTTGGAGTAGTTTTCTACAAAATTGTTCAAAATGTTCAAAACTCTGTAGATAACTTAAAAACAGCATTTCGATTTTTGATGTGCCGCCAAAGCCCCATTATTTGAGGGTCAAAGAAATGGACACCACATATATGACAAACAGTTTACAAGGATATTGCATTTTGATTAAACCCCGTATTTATTGGCCTTGCAGGAGATTTTAATTATCTGTTACTTTTGGACTGTCCGTCACAGGCGTACAACTCAAACGCGAAAATTCCTATTGACAAGCCGCTATCAGAGTTTTTTATCCAAACTCGACTTAATCTCCTATTTTTTGTAAAATATTCGGGTATGAAAGGCGGTATTTTACAGTGAAGATCATCTGTACCACATTGTTCGGACTGGAGTCACCCACAAAAGACGATCTCCTTGGAATAGGCTATCCCAAGGAAGATATAACGGTTACTGACGGCGTTGTGACACTGGACGCTTCCGATGATACATGGAAGATAGATCTGGCCAGGGTCAATATGTGGGTAAGGCATGCAGAACGCGTGTTTTTTGAGGCCGGGGAGTTCGATGCCGACACTTTCGATATGTTCTTTGACGGAACGAAATCAATTTCCTGGAGCGATTACATTCCAAGAGACTATGCTTTTGTCGTAAACGGATTCTCAAGGAAATCCAAGCTGTTCGGCGTCCCCGCCCTTCAGTCGCTGTCCAAGAAAGCGATTGTTGATTCACTCATTGCGTCGCGCAAAATCAAAGACGGTGTAGTCGCGGAAGATGCTGACAAAGGCACTGTCAGGATACAGTTCGGCATCGTTAATGACCATGTCCGCATGATGATCGACTCTTCAGGCGACGGTCTCCATAAGAGAGGATACCGCCCGCTCACACACGAAGCCCCGATAAGAGAGACTCTGGCATCCGGAATGATATCAATCGCAAGATACACACCTTTCGGTGCGGAAGCGCTCTACGACCCGTTCTGCGGCTCCGGAACGATAGTAATAGAAGCTGCCATGAAGGCGTGCAGCATCGCGCCGGGCAAGAACAGGCGCTTCGCATACACCGGTCTCCCTTACATCGGCGGCCAGCCATACAGGATCGCGCTGGCGGAAGCTCTGGATCTTGAAGATACATCCCCGATGGACGATATCTTCTTCCGGGGCTCGGATATCGACCCCAAAGCCGTCAAATCAGCTTGTGCGAACGCCAAATCGGCCGGTGTTGATAAGTTCGTCAGATTCGATGTCTGTGACTGCTTCAAGCTGACGCCCGAAGTGCTGTGCGGCAAGACCGGATTCGACAGGAACCTTGTAATAACGAACCCTCCCTACGGCGGACGTCTCATGACACCTGAGGAAGCCGATAAGATATACAGGAGGATCGCTTCAACATATCTGACACGCGACGGTAAGTGCAGGAAAGGCGTCAGACTGTCGGTAATATCGCCGGATGATACTTTCGAGAAGGCAACCGGTTTTAAGGCCGACAAGAGGTATAAACTCTACAACGGCAACATCAAGTGCCAGCTCAATAATTACTTCAGGTTAGGTGAACGATGAGTCCTGTTATTAAGCACATTCCTTTCTTCTCCCCTGCCAGCAACGCACTGAGCGGACAGGTGTTCAGGTTCAAGGTAATAGACGAGACTCACACCGAGCTCGTGGCTTACGGAAGGTATCTTCAGATTGCCGATCTGGGAGACGGCGAATTTGCATTCTCTTGTAACGATGAAGATTGGAGAGACATCTGGCACAGGTACTTTGACATGGACCGCGATTACGGGGCTGTCATATCTTCGATAGATCCGTCAGACGCTTATCTCACAGAGGCAGCAAAGTTCGGATGCGGCATAAGGATCCTTCACCAGGACATCTGGGAGACCGTCATAAGCTACATTATCTCACAGCGGCGGAGTATTCCCTCCATTACCACCTCCGTCGAAAGGATATCCCGCCAGTGGGGACAGCGTATCTGCCTGCCTGAACTCGGTGAGGATTTTGTAAGCCCGCTGTGCAGCGAATACTACTCATTTCCTTCGGTTGATGAGCTGTCGTCTGCATCACTTGCTGATATCACCTCTACAGGTGTCGGCTACAGAGCCGAATACATCATGTCGGCTATTGACGATTTCCGTTCAGGCAAACTCACCTGCGGCATGCTGGAGAGCAAGAGTGATGACGAACTGTATAATATCCTGATGAATATGCACGGTGTCGGCAAAAAGGTCGCTAACTGTATCATGCTCTATGCTTTTGCCAGGTGCGGGAGATTCCCCATTGATGTCTGGATGGAGAGGATCGTGAACAAATACTACGGCGGTCACTTCGATGTGGACAGGTATCCCGGAACATGCGGGATCATGCAGCAGTTTATGTTCTATTTTGAGAGAAAGAAATAACCGCAGCCTTATAGTAAAGAAAAAACTGCCCGTTCATCCGGGCAGCCGTTGTAATAATCCTGTACGATCAGGTCAGGGATTCAGGCATACACCATTCTTGTCGAACTTATAATTCACTATGGACCCGTCACTGTTCTCGATCTGCATCGTGCAGCTGCTGACCATTATTCCGTTAGATTTGGAGAAATAGTACCACTTGCCTGAGACCCTCTTCCATCCGACAGTCGCAATACCGCCCTTCTTAACGTAGAACCAGTATGTATATCCTTCGTGCTTTGCTGATACCCATCCGGTCTTGTTTACAAGAGCACCGCTTGAACCGAAGACATAAACCTTACCGTCTATCGGCTGCGAGGGATAAAAGATCATAATTCCCGCCGGATTGAAGAAATACCACTTGCCGTCGATCTTCTTCCAATCCAGAGCTGCTTTGCCGCTCTTTGTGGCATAGATCCAATAAGATTGTTTTTCAGTCGGCATCCAGTTAAACCATGACGATGTTACCATCGCGCCGCTCTTGTCAAAATAATAGAAATCACATCCGTACTTATTACCGGATTTCTCCGGAATAAAGGTATTGGAAAGCATAATTGCATCGTTATCGAAAAAGTACCACTTCCCGCCTATCTTCTTCCAGCCGCCTTTGACCGCTTGACCGTCAACATAGTAATACCAATGGCCTGAGGAGTCCTGCCACCATCCGTTCTGCTTTGCTGCAAAAACCTGCGACGGGAGCATACTGACGAGCATTATAAGCATCAGTATGATAGCCGGGATCTTCTTTGCGTGTGTCATGTTCTGTCTCCTCCTGATTCATAATCTGATTGGAGTATACCACAAAGGAATAATAAAAGGTTGCCTCATATCAAGACAACCTTCGTACTGGTGCGGCGAACGGGACTTGAACCCGTACGGTGTTATCCACACGCCCCTCAAACGTGCGCGTCTGCCAATTCCGCCACCGCCGCATTTATTGGCAAGGAGTATTGTACTTATTATGAGAGAGATTGTCAAGCACAAAAGTTCAGCTGTTCGCAATAATAGTCTCTGATGCCCTTCACTATTAATAATCATCTCACAAAGTGCCAAAACAATAACCATTGGTTAACATTGGCGTTATATTATTGTCAGGCACAATCTGCTTAATGGGGGGGGCCTTCTGAGTAATTCCGTCTTCTTCGTGAAGATAAGCTATGAAAGGAGGGCTGCTGATATGACAGGTTACGAGATACTATCATTGGTAACAGGAATAATAGCCCCTTTGTCTATGTCTTCATTTCCGCAAGAAATCGAGATTTTTCCGAAGAAATTTCGGAAAGTTTTCTGATTCTTGCGGATTCCGTAAGATTTCAAGATTTTTCCGAATTTTCTTCGGACGAATTGCTGTT
>Ga0247608_10000157_pt1 | contig 128974 bp, 108 predicted proteins | sample 176DNAGHGlowgp2_FD_193490 | JGI IMG/M metagenome (GOLD analysis project Ga0247608, IMG submission 193490) | Sheep rumen microbial communities from Palmerston North, Manawatu-Wanganui, New Zealand - 1766 DNA GHGlow gp2 | ecosystem: Host-associated > Mammals > Digestive system > Stomach > Rumen...
AAGGCGTTCCGCCTTGAACTGAACGGAAAGAACATGCGTAACCCTGGTTAATGTAAAAACTTACCGTTTGGAGCGGACAGCCTTACCGCTATCGCGGATTGGCTGTTCCGTTCAAGCGGAATACGCAGCTTAAACCTGCTCCATCTTAATTGAAAGGAAAAAAGATATAAAATCCATATTATTTCACTTCTTGTGAGTAGTATGGAATTATAACATACATTCCAGCTCTAATACACTCAACATCTATATCATTTATCATGCTGACTTCTTCATAGAATTTAGCACTGTTCTCATAACGCTCACCATATATCCGGTAATAATCCGATACTGTATCTCCCGGCTTTACCTCTACGCTCGTATAGTACTTATTATATGTATCAGCCGCTTTAGAATTCAAAGCTGTTTCCTTTACGCTCAACATTATGATCAGAACTATTGCGATCGAACCAAGAATCATTGATATCTTTCTCATGATTTTTTGTTTCTGTCTGGGTGTAAGTCTGGTTTTATCATTATTGTTAAACCTGTTATATCCGTTTTTCATTCAATTTTTCCTCGCCTTTTATATCGAACAGATGTTGTGAACTGTTGTTCTGTTATTAATATATCGAACATACTTTTGTTTGTCAATACTTTTTTCGAACATTTTTTCGGAACAAATTTTCGATTTTCTATTTCAATTTGATATTTTTTTTGCTATAATACGAATAGGAGTTCGGTTTTACTATTAAAACTTTGATTTTTGAAAGGAAATAAGATTATGACACGTGGAAAAATAAGCCCAAAGCAGCGACAGATTCTTGAATATATTAAAGAAGAGATTCTTAAGAGAGGCTACCCTCCGGCAGTCAGAGAAATCTGTGCAGCCGTGGATCTTAGTTCTACCTCTTCTGTTCATGCACATCTTGCTACATTGGAGAAAAACGGATATATAAGAAGAGATCCTACAAAACCTCGTGCAATTGAAATATGCGATGACAGTTTTCAGATGGTCAGAACAGAGATGGTTTCTCTACCTGTGATCGGACAGGTCGCAGCCGGCTCTCCTATTCTAGCCGAAGAAAACATCGAAAGTTATTTCCCTGTACCTGCTGACATGATCCCTTCCGGAGAACCTTGTTTTTGTTTAAAAGTCAAGGGTGATTCAATGATCAATGTTGGAATCTACTCTAATGATCAGATTTTTGTTCAAAGCTGCAACAGCGCAAAAAACGGTGATACTGTTGTTGCTCTTATTGATGATTCCGCTACTGTGAAGACATTCTATAAAGAAAAAGATCATATCAGGCTTCAACCTGAAAATGATACCATGGATCCCATAATAGTTGATGACTGCAAGATACTTGGTAAGGTATTCGGTGTATTCAGATTATACAAATAGACAATTAATCAAAAAACCAAGAGTTAATACTCTTGGTTTTTTGATCATTTTCTTTTCATATCAATTGTCCAGAACTTGCCTTTCATGGCTGAATTCCTGTAAACCGCATATTTACCTATGGATTTATTCATCTCATGAATCTCATTTTCATCAGGCTTTAACCCTTTATTGATATCATTTATCAACATATCAATCTGCAATCTCATGCTCATCATCGTCTGGGCCATGTTTTGCATTATCTCAATAATGCTCTTATGATTCTCCTGGACGAAATCTCCCATCTGACCTTTTGTTATCCTCAAAAGAACAATATCAGAGTAAGCTTTAACAGTATATATCGCTGGCCTTTCAAGCAATAGTCCGAATTCACCGAAGCAGGACTGCGGACCTATTATCCCGATAAACGTCTCATTCTCGGTGCCATACCCCATGTATACCTCTGCATGACCATCCAGAATCTTGTACATATCAAGATTCAATTCACCTTCGCAAAGTATCATTGAGCCCTCGGGGAGCTTAAGAAGTTTAGAGTTATTTTCCATTATTTATTCCTTATTGGGTTACATCTATCAACCATCCGGGGAGCCAATGCTTGAGCATGTTTTCAAGTTCAAGAGGTACGATAGGCTTTGAAATATAATCATCGAATCCCAGTCGTACATATTCTTCTTTTGCTCCTGATAATGCATTTGCTGTAAGAGCTATTACCGGAGTCTTGTTTATAAGCTTCTGATCTTTCAGGATTCTAAGACATTCTGTACCATCCATTTCAGGCATCATATGATCGAGCAGAATAACATCATAAAACTCGTTTCTGACTTTATCAAGACACTCCTGACCACTATGAGCAAAATCAATCCTTATATCAGTAGCTTTAAGAAGATTCTTAACAACAATAAGGTTCATATTATTATCATCAACGGCAAGAATCTTAGCTCTTGGTGCCTTAAAGGTCGGCTTATAACTGTTCGTCTTTGCAGAAGGCTTATTGAATTTGAAGTCAAACTCTCCTATCTCATCATGCTTAACGACCTTCTGAGGAATTGTAACAATAAATTCACTGCCTTTACCGTAATCACTTATAACATCGATCTTGCCATGCATCAGTTTTACGTATCCGCCTACGATAGCAAGACCCAGGCCTGTGCCTTCGATATTCTTATTATGAGCTTCTTCAAGTCTCTGGAAAGAAGTAAAGAGTTTGTTTATGTCAGTCTTCTTAATTCCTCTTCCAGTATCCTTAACGCTTATCTTCAGATCAATCTGTGATTTGCTTCTGTTTACAAAATCTACATTTACTGTTATAGTACCTGTCTCCGTATATTTGACTGCATTAGTCAAAAGATTTAGTACTATCTGTCTGATCCTAACTTCATCTCCATAAAGATAATTGGGAATCTGAGGATTTATTTTAAGCTTCAATCCCAGATTCTTCTTTCCTGCTCTGTCCTTGATCATATTCATTAGATCGTTACATACGGTACTAAGCTGATATTCTACTCGGATTATCGCCACTTTACCGGATTCAATCTTAGAAAGATCCAAAATGTCGTTAATAAGAGCAAGAAGCATGCTTCCTGAACTAGCGATATTGCGTGAATACTCTGAAATCTGTTCATTATCACTCTCACGCTGAATCATTTCATTCATTCCCAGTACGGCATTGATCGGGGTACGGATCTCATGCGACATGTTTGACAGAAATTCCGATTTTGCTTTAACGGCATTTCTTGCTTCATCAACCTTTGTCTCAACTACACGAAGCATATCATCAAGGCTTCGCTCCTGCTCCATACTCTTGAATCTTTCATGAAGGACCAGCTTAACGACCTGCCTCCCGATATAGTTCGCCCCAAGGAACATAAAGAAAATTATAAGGAACTGTACTTCGTCAAGTGTAACTCTGTCATTTACACGCTCATAGAAGAACAAAAAAGTAAGCAATATGATACAGAAAAAATTCTGGAACAGTAAAAACTCCGGATCCAGATATACAAGGCAAAGCATTGATTCCAGAAACAGCATGCCTATAAAAAGTGTTATCGAATTCCATGTAAAGTACATGCATAAACTTGCCAAGCAATAGATGAACAGATAAAACCTTTTGTATTTATGCATATCGAGTATATTGGAATCAAGCAAAAATCCGGGCAGGAAACCAAGCAAAATAAAGAAAACAAACAAAATGGTCTTAGTTGGTTTCCTCATGTCAGGGTCTCCGTAAATGCCTATTAGGCATACGATGACACTGAGATAATAAAATATTATATTACAAAAGCGTGCATAACTATTGTTCATCCAAAGTTACCCCCTTCGGTACAACAAAATGCAATCCCTTTTTCACCATCTCAAGCTTAACTGTACCGCCGAATGTCAGCAGTTCTCCGTCAACATTATACTTGATGGGACCGTCATTGATCCTTCTGATATAAATGCACTGAGCATCTCCGTACTCCGCTGTATACTTCATTTTATAGTATTTCTTTTTTATCAGATTGAAAGCTATAGGTATGCTCCAAAATCTTCTCGCGTCAGCACGCAACAACAGATATTTGCCGACTCCATCATTTACAACAGCTTCATCATATACGCAAACACTTCCACCTAAAACATTACCATTTCCATAGAAAATCTCTGTGAAATCATCAACATAATGCTTATCTCCGATAGTAACTTCACACTTTGTTGTTCTCGCTTTAAGCAAAGCTACAGGCAATGCCCACAAATAAGGAGAAATATTACCGATTGTATTTAGGAATCGATATTTCTCCATACACTCGATGAGCGCAGAATCTATGCCCATAGAAAAAGTATTGAGCGCAATACCTTTATTATTGTATCTGATGTAGTCCACATCTATGACATCACCGTAAATGAGTTCCTCAAGTACGCTGAAACGTTTTTGTTCATTCTTTGGAAATACTTTAAGAAAATCGTTTGAAAGTCCACATGGAAAGAAGGCAACCTCAACATTGTCAAGATTGTCTATGTCATTAAGAATATTCCTGATGGTTCCAGATCCTCCACAGCAATAAATTCTAAGTTTCTCATCTTCGAAAATATGCTGGATCCTATTTATGAGTTCGCCTTCATAGCCCGCATTTCTTGTATCAAAGATATAATACTCAATATCCTTGAACTCCGATATCTTTTTGCGTAGCTTTTCGGCAAAATCCCCTCTTCCGGCCATCGGATTGACTATAAATACATGAATCATGATATTAACCCCTCAATACCAAGATTAAGGCAGAGTTATAATCTTTCCGCCCTTCCATATATGATCTAGATCATAGAAGCTTCTGCTTTCCTTATCAAATATATGTATAATAATATCACTATAATCCAATAATATCCAGTTTGCTGTATTATAACCTTCTATATGCTTAGGCTTGATTCCTTTCTTTAAAAGCTCCTCTTCAAGAAAATCAGCCATTGCATGTATCTGGTTTGCATTGCTTCCGCTTGCAATAACAAAGTAATCAGCCATTATTGAAAGTTCTGATATATCTATAACAGAAATATCCTCAGCTTTCTTTTCTTCCAACTTAGCCTTTATAAGTTCAAGTAATTCTTCCATATTATTTCCTGTCATTATTTAGTAATTCATTCCTATAAAATTCATAGGATTCTTTAGTCATTGGGTCTTGTTTTTTTCCTGTGTCACATAGATGAGACAGAGTATGCTCATATATTCTCACAAGACATCTGTCTATATCCGAAAAAGCCATCTGCCTTATATTTGGCAGATCGGGATCATGATTCCTGTTTGGCTCAATATAATCCGAAATAAAAACTATCTTTTCAAGAAGACTCATCCCGGGGCGTCCTGTAGTATGCCACCTTACAGCCAAGATAATATCTTTATCGTCTTCATCATAATCTCGTTTTGCCAAAAATTCACCAATTTTGGCGTGTATAAGTCCCGGTGTTTCTTTTTCGATATCAGTAAGTTCTATCTTATTCTTTTCACAGAATTCAACGTTTTCCTTATCATTAAGATATTTTCCGCAATCATGCAAAAGCCCTGCACGAAATGCCTTATTCATGATCGACGGGTCATAACGCATAGCCAAGGATGCTGCCGTATATGCAACTCCCAAAGTATGAACAAAACGTCCGGGTTTTAAAGTGTTTTTCAGTTTTAGTGTTATCTCATCATTATCCATATGACGATCAGTCTCTGTATAGATTGAATTTGTTTATGTAATTAAGGGTATCATCAGTAACCATGTAACGTATTGTTTTACCCTCTTTGATTCTTGCTCTGATCTCGGTCGAAGAAACATCTATATACGGACATGTCAGGACATTTATAGTTGCTTTATACTTCTTTGTAAGTTCTTCAGCTTTTGCTTTGAGTTCTTCAAGGCTCTGTCCTTTTCTTACAGCAACAAGAATAGAAGCATTGCTCATTATAGACTGAGTATTCTTCCACTCTTCAATCTGAAACAGAGAATCAGCTCCGATTATGAGATAGTATTCTGTGTCCGGATTCATCCTCTTTAACTCTTCGAGTGTTTCATATGTATATGAATTTCCAGGACGATCTGTTTCTATAGTAGAAAGCGCAAAATGAGGATTATCGTCTATAGCACCACCAGTCATTGTTATACGCTTTTTCTTGTCCAAAACAATGCTGGGATCCTTAAAGTGGCTTATTCCTGTTGGTATAAAAAGTATCTCATCTAGCTTGTACTCATCATATGCATGCTCAGCCAGAATAAGATGTCCGATATGGATAGGATTAAATGTTCCGCCAATGATACCGACTTTTTTGTTTGTTTTCATATTTTTACCTCATTTTCATAATGGTAATACTATCTTCGGATCCTTTTTGTCAGGCTTATATAGTACTATCTTTTTACCTATGACCTGAACAACCTGTGAACCTGTTCTGTCAGCTAGAACTTCCGCGATTGAACGAGGATCATCCATGCAGTTTTTTAAAACTGATATCTTGATCAGTTCTTTTTTGTTGAATGCTTCTGCTATTGCCTGTGTATACTCCGGTGTTATCGAAGATTTTCCGACCTGAAAGATCGGTTCGATATTCATCGCCAAGCCTTTTAGATATGAGCGTTGTTTGCTGGTCATAACCTAAACTCCTTAATACTGATATTTTATCACTTATTTGTAATAATCAAAAGAAAAACCATACATCCTTACAGTATCTCCCTCATTAATACCAAGTTCTTCTAGTTGTTTTAAGATGCCGTTCTCCTTGAGGAAATTCTGGAAGAAAACAAAGCCTTTTTCACTCTCAAGATTTGTGTATCCAAGCATTTTTTCAATACGCGGTCCTTCGACAACATATTCATTTTCTGCTTCATCGTATTCAACTGTAAAAGGTTCATCATAAATGATATTTTCAGAGAACTCATATTCACTGTCAAATACCACCGGATCATCGCCTATCTCATCAAGCATCTCTCTAACCCGATACAAGACCTTAGATATTCCTTCACCGCTAATTGCACTTATGGGATAAACCTCATAACCTTTAGGCTCAAATTCTTCCTTAATACGATCTATGACCTCATCCTTGCTGTCAATTATAAGATCGGTTTTATTTGCTGCGATCACCTGCGGACGTTTTGCAAGATCCTCGCTATAATTTGCAAGTTCCCTGTTTATAGCATAAATATCTTCTATCGGATCTCTTCCTTCGCATCCCGATGCATCAACAACATGTATTATTACTTTAGTCCTTTCTACATGTCTTAAGAACTGATGCCCAAGTCCAACACCCTCGCTCGCACCATCTATTAGTCCCGGAATGTCTGCTATAACAAATCCCTTAGCATCATCAAGATCAACAACACCCAGATGAGGATTTAGAGTTGTAAAATGATAATTTGCGATCTTGGGACGAGCATTGCTTACCTTGGTAAGGAATGTACTCTTTCCAACGTTTGGATAGCCGACAAGTCCTACATCTGCAAGTACCTTAAGCTCCAAAATGAGATTAAGTTCCTTTGCAGGTTGACCGGGTTGGGCATATTTTGGAGCCTGCATCTTGCTTGTTGCATAATGCTGATTCCCATTTCCGCCTTTTCCTCCCGTAAGCAGAACAAATCTTCTGTTCTCCCTGCTCATATCCGTAATTATCTTGCCGGATTCCGCTTCCTTGATAACTGTTCCTTCTGGAACCTTGAGTATGATGTCATCGCCGTTCTTACCATGACAGTTTCTCTTCTTTCCATCCTCACCATGTCCGGCCAGATATTTTCTGACATTTCTGAATTCAACAAGGGTATTCAGGCCGTCATCGATCTCAACTATAACACTTCCGCCATCTCCGCCGTCTCCGCCGTCAGGACCTCCGTTTGGCACATATTTTTCTCTTCTGAATGATATATGGCCGTCTCCGCCCTTCCCGCTTCTGACATAGATGGTAGCTCTGTCTGCAAACATATCCATCAACCTTTCTACTGATAAAAAAGCTCCAAACCTAAGTCTGGAGCTTTTGATCATAAACTATTATTCTTCAACCGGATAAACACTTGCCTGCTTCTTGTCTCTTCCAAGTCTCTCGAATCTAAGAATACCGTCTGTAAGTGCGAATAATGTATCATCACCGCCGCGACCTACGTTGATACCAGGATGTATCTTAGTTCCGCGCTGTCTGTAAAGTATGTTACCGGCCTTAACGAACTGTCCGTCAGCTCTCTTAGCGCCAAGTCTTTTTGCTTCTGAATCTCTACCGTTCTTAGTAGAACCTACACCCTTTTTATGAGCGAAGAATTGAAGGTTTAACTTAAGCATAACTACACCTCCTCAAATCTAATATCAATATACTTATTTCCGTATTCGTCCTGTATCTGTTTCAAACCAAGAATCATAGAATCTACTATGAGTTGAGATTTCTCAGATGGAATGTTCTTAAAAACACATCTTATAAGACCGCTCTTCTCATTTATGGTCACATCTGTTTTCTCATTGCACAATACTTCAAGTGAATTGATCGTGTTGCTAATAAGTATCGATATGGCCGAACAAACTATATCTATGCCGGATCTTGCATATCCTGCATGACCGCTTGCTTCAAATGCTTTGGTTCTGTTTTCACTCTGCCAGATACGTACAGTGGTCATCTATTAACTCCAAACAACTATTAAGCGTTGATCTTGTCAATCTTTACCTGTGTGTAAAGCTGTCTGTGACCATTCTTCTTGTGGTAACCGGATTTTCTCTTGTACTTGTAAACGATTACCTTCTTAGCCTTAGCCTGATCCATAACAGTAGCAGTTACAGTAGCTTTTGCTACGTCGTCTCCGCACTTAAGATCTGAATCTTTTACAGCAAGAACAGTATCAAATGTTACAGTAGAGCCAACTTCAGCATCGAGCTTCTCAACTTTGATGCAATCGCCCTCTTCAACTTTGTACTGCTTTCCGCCTGTTGCTATGATTGCGTACATATAGGTTTTCCCTCCTATCTAAGTGTAAAACACTTTTCTCGCTAACTATGGCGGCGCATAAGCGCACTTATAGCCTCGTTACGCGGCATACTCATATATATTATCATCGCTCTTTACATAAGTCAAGCCATTTTCTTTGCGATTTTGCGAAAAACCTCGCCGAAAATGGCCCGAATTAATGTATAGAAATATTGGAATAGGCTAAATTATAACTGTGAATTATCCTCGATAGTTTCTGCAGGTGTTTCAACCACTTCGTCATCATTGTCATACATGAATACAGCCAAAGCAATGAAAACTGCCTGAAGAATAAAGTTTGCCCAAAATCCTATCAGTGAAGGCTTGATCAGTCCGATTATGAAAACAATAACATGGATCGGGAACTTGGCAAGAACTGTCATTCTGTAACGCTGAACTCCATCAAGCTGTTTTCCGAAAATGCTTGCAAACATCATTGTAAACAGCTGCATGATGAGAGCTACGAAATAAAATAACCCGATTGAAACGAATGCCCAAAGAATAACGCCCAGAATTACCATATTCTTTATCATAGGCAAAAACTCATCACAGAGTTTGTCTTTTGATATCGTAACATTATTAAGGTCAGAATACTTAAATGCCTGAATCTGGCCGTTGTTATACATGCCAAAAGAATACTTTCCGATTATGATAACAGACTGATAATTACCGTTAAGAACTATATCCTTTATGTCATCATCCGTAACATTTTCAATGCTATCATCGATGTTTACATATACATTATCTTCATCAAATGAAAACGGCTTCTCGATCTCAAATTCACCACCCATAAGTTCAAACTCAGGACAGTTATCTCTTATCTCATCAGTGACATCGTTCATTGCCACATTTACTTTAACGGCATAGATGCAAGCCATTATCAGGAAACAAATAAGCAATGCTCCAAAAATCTTTCCTGCAGACTCCTTAATGATATCCTTGTACTTTGGCGGTACAAAAGAAAACACCGGAATTGCAAAAAAATTCATCTTCTTCTCTTCCATTCTCTTACTCCCCTCTAATCTAAGGTTAATTTGTTATGATACCATGATAACACGTCAAAGCAAGTTATAAAATATACAAAGCAAACAAAAAGAGCTCACTATTTACCCAATATTTCGTAAATAGGAGGTTTTATTTTTCTTCTAACTATCTCCACTAAACCTAAAGACGTCATATCCACATAATCACATCTTACAGGATCGTTGATCAGCTGGGTCTTGATATATTCTATCAGTTCTTGTTTTGACACCTCTTTCTGCATATTTATGAAATCAACTATTATGATTCCCGAAATATTTCTAAGTCTAAGCTGTCTGGCTATCTGATACGCGGCTTCTTTATTGATCTGAAGTATATTGGTCTCTCTTTCCTTTCCTGAGATATTCTTAGCTGAATTAACATCTATCACCGTAAGTGCCTCAGTATGCTCAATAAGAATGTTTCCACCGGATTTCAACCACACATTTCTATTAAGAACTTCCTGTAGTTTAGTTTCCAGACTGTACAGCTTGCTTAATGGATAATCATCATTATATAACTCGCAGGGATAACTTTCCTTTATTTCATCAAATATGACTTCATTGTCTGTAAGAACTCTTTCAAAGCTGTTCTTTGGAAGGCTCTGCAGAAATCTGATATATCCCTTATCCGAAGCAAAACACAGAGACGGCGCCTTTCTCATACTGCAGTTTTTTATGATCTCATGCAGTCTTTCATTTAATATATAAGCTTCATCAGTGATCAACGATATATCATCAATACTTGCCGCATTTGTTCTTACGGTAAAGCATAGATCAGTATCTTCAGGAATTGCTTTTCTTAATTCACTTCTTTTGCTGCCGCTTATCTTTCTGCTGACATTTACCGACTTATCGTCATAGATCGCAACGCAATACTGTCCCGGAACAGATAATCTGCATGTCAATACTGCTTCTTTATTTTTTGATGCTTCTTTGATGACCTGAACGGCTATCTGCATCCCTTCGTTAACTTTCATTTTAGGATATACATCATTAAAGCTGAGGAATCCCAGTGTATCCTTTTTAAATTCAACAAAACATGCATCCAGATTCTTCACCACATGTTTAACGATACCGACATAGATATTTCCTGTAATGTCTTCATTTGGCTTATCAACAGAAAGCCGTTCCATTTTTGAATCAACATCCAGCCACGACATGATATTTCCCTGATATTCAGTTATACAAACCGTGGATCTTATCAAAATTCTTCACCAACGCTTTCCAGGGAAACATACTTCCCGTCTTCATCAACTGTATATATCTCTTCACGGATTATCTGATACTTAGAAGCAGTGATCTTATCTTTGCAGAACCTTGCATATTCCTCAATAACAGCCATAGGCTTGATATTGCCCGCACTCGATGCATCTATTAACATCCTGTAATCACCATCATACGAAAATTCAAAGATATGCGGTTTAAGATCAAATTCTATCTCATTTTTCTTTGTCTGCTTTATTATCGTTATCTTATCCTGCGAAAGGAAATCATCAATCCTGCTATTGTCCTTTATCTCATTTATAAAACCTTCCTTCATAGTAATGCGATAAGATGCAGCAGCAATGCTAGCCATTGCATTCTTAACTCCCTGTGGAAGACCTACTACGGATATGATCTCCATTCCCGGAACCATAACACCGTTGAGAGCATCCTTAACATCACGGGCATTGCCGCTGTTTAACTCTATATCAAAGTATTCACCAAAGCTTTCAACTCCCACTCCCAAAGGAGATGCAAAGCTCATTATCTGATGCGGAGAAAAACCACTTGTATAAGCTATATCAACTTTGGCTCTTCGCATACTCTTTTGAAAATATCTCATTATATCCAGATGTCCGATATATTTCATGACACCATATTTAGCAAATTTAATCCTTACTTTCATATATCTTTTTTCTTATGCTCCATGCATATGCCGGTATTATATCTAAATGCTCCGCAACCGCTGCATTGCTGTTTACAGTTAGGTGTTACTTTTTCTTGCTTTGACTTAAGCCATTCTTTTTTAAGCCACTCTTTGTCTACTCCGCAACTTATAAAATCCCAAGGAAAAATCTCATCGAGATCTCTTTCTCTTGTTGTATAAAAACCTATATCAATACTTAGATCTTCAAACACCTGCATCCATACATCATTCTTATAGTATTCACCCCATGCATCATATATGCATCCTCTTTTATATGCTTCCATGATAGCTTTACTGAGTTTTCTGTCTCCTCTTGCAAATACTCCTTCAAGTATGCTGACGTCTGCTTCATGCCAGTTATATTTAATCCTTTTCTGGTTCAGCTGAGCAAGAATCGAGGTTCTGGTAATATATGCCTTATTAAGGAAATCCTCCTTGGTATTCATGGAGGCCCATTGGAACGCAGTAAACGGTTTTGGTATAAAGAAAGATGTACTTGCGGTTATCTGTACCGGTCCTCCGATTCTCTTTTCCTTTGGGACAAGGTCAAAATATGCCCTTGCGATCTTGTCACACAGTACGCCTATCTCTTTTATATCTTCCTCTGTTTCACCCGGAAGTCCAAGCATGAAATACAGCTTCACCTTGCTCCATCCGCGTTCGAAAGCCATAGAAGCCCCGCCTATGATATCATCTTCGCTCAGTCCTTTATTGATAACATTACGCATACGCTGGCTTCCTGCTTCAGGCGCAAAAGTAAGCGAACTCTTATGTACATCCTGAACCTTAGAGAAGGTTTCTAGCGAATAATTATCAATACGCAGACTGGGTAGAGATATATTTATATATCTCTTAGAACACTCATCTATCAAAAAATCTGTGAGTTCTTCTATTTTTGAAAAATCGCTGGAGCTTAATGAACTTAATGACACCTCCTCATGACCGGTATTTGAAAGAATCTGAATTGCTTTTTCTTTCAGATCATATACATTCCTTTCCCGTACAGGTCTATATAACTGACCTGCCTGGCAGAAACGGCATCCTCTTATGCAACCTCTCTGAATCTCAACGACAGCTCTATCCTGTGTGCATTTTATAAACGGGACAACAGGCTTAACAGGATAATCGGCAGCTTCAAGGTCTGTAACGATTTCTTTATTTATCTTTAATGGGATATCATCTACCAAAGCTTTAAACTCACGGATTGTACCGTCATCGTAATAATCAGTTTCATAAAGACTAGGCACATACATTCCTCCAAGCTTAGCAGCAAGCTTAAGGAATTCATATCGCGAAGTATTATTCTTCTTATGTTCTTTGTAAAGGTCTAACAGCTGTCTGTATCTTGTTTCTCCTTCGCCTATATAAAATATATCAAAGAAATCTGCTATAGGTTCCGGATTATAGGCACATGGTCCTCCGCCAATTACAATAGGATCGTTTTCGTCTCTGTCTTTTGACAACAGTGCAATACCTGCAAGGTCCAAAACCTGCAGGATATTCGTGTAACACATCTCATACTGAAGAGTAAATCCCAGAAAATCAAAATCCTTAATCGGATCCTGACTTTCAAGAGCAAATAAAGGTATGCTCTTTTCGCGCATTATCTTGTCTAGATCAACCCAAGGACTATATACTCTCTCACACCAAACGTCATCATATTTATTAAACATGTCATACAGGATCTGTATGCCTATATGACTCATTCCGATCTCATAGACATCAGGAAAGCACATAGCAAAACGTATATCGATTTCATCTTTGTTTTTTACAACGCAGTTTATCTCATTGCCGATATACCTTGCCGGCTTCTCAATATTCATCAATATATCATCACTTAACGCAAGCTTTACACTCACTTTTTAGATCCTCTTTTCTTTTTGAGCATTTTCATCTGCTTCATGCAATAATCAAATTCATCTGCAGTTATTTCTTTATCTGAAAATCCTGCTTTTTCCAATAAAGATATTAATCTGGTCATATCCTCATCAGATTCAACCGCGCATATCTGTTCTTTGTAGTTATATGCTTTTTTTAGATCATACTTATTCGAAATCGCTTTGACAAATCTATGATATCGCATTATAAGCTTTGTATTGATATCTGCTTTACGATATTTAATTATTGCCGCTAGCAAACGATAGATATTATAAAGCACGATCAAAGATACAGTCACTATAACTAATATGATCAGATTTCGTCTGATCTTTTGAGTATCTACTTTTTGGGCTTCAGTGTCGTCATTAGTATCACTCGGTTGACTGCCCGAATTAAACAGGTTCAATAATCTATCCCAAAGAGTGCTTGTCCCTGTTTCAAGATCTGAAGATGGCGGAGTCAGTTCTACACGTACCCAGCCATATTCATCTGTATACATCTCTATCCAGGCATGTGCGCTCGCATCGCTTACCTCAACACTTATTACAGGAGCCTCCCCCAATGAATTATAACCTTTATAAAATTCATTGCTGTCAAGATCATCCTGTTTTGTTGCACTCTGTATATCCATGTAATCAAAAGCGTACCCCTCGACATATCGCGCTGGTATACCCATATATCTAAGCAACAATACTCCTGCACTTGCGAAATGAACGCAGTATCCCTTTTTATTGGAATCAAGGAAATAATTAACAAAATCCCTTCTGATTGGTGTTGACCCCGGACGCAAGGTATAAGGTATGTTATCAAAATAGTACTTTCTGATGCATTCAGCGACCTCAAACTCATCCATATCTGATGTTACGCCCAGTTTCTCAATAGTCTTCATAAGCGTCGGGACATTATCGTTAGGAACCGAAAGCCAGTAATCCTTCTCCTCGCGAGAAAGAGACTCGGCCTTCGCATATTCGCCTATTTCATCAAAACGAGGATAATACTCTTGTGTCTTTTTTTTGCCTCTGTTTAGCAGATTTCCTTTTTCACTATAATAAAGCGCATATTCTCCGCTCTCGCCATCTATGTTTTCGATCTCCATTATAGCCTTTGCGCTATATGGATTAGATTTTTCAAATTCCTTTTTCAAAAGATCTGCTTCATTTCTATTAAGCATGGTCGGATTGGCAATTGACCACATATTCTGATACGGATGGTAATCACCGCCGACAAATGTCCTCAGATACACCGGATTCATATCGCCGGGTACATATGTGACAACAAGATCAGTCTCATAATCAAGTCTTACGGAATTTACTCCGCCAAGACGTCCGCTGTTCATACCGCCTATATTGTCATATCTGTTAAAGAAGCCCGCAAAACCTGATGTGATAAATGTCTCGACGATATCATCAGTAAGCTCCTTATTGTTGCTTTTTCCTCTTAACAGCGTAAAAGTATCCTTTGGCAGTATGATGTAAATGATCAGCAATATTATAAGTATCGCTGCACCAATCTGTGCAAATGCAAATACGTGACCTTTAAAGCAGTATGTATATGTTATCTCTTTCTTATTTCTGATATATACTGAATTTGTATCGATCTTTTCATATCTGCCGCTTATCTTCCATATGACAGACATCGAAATACCAAGTATCAGCATTACACAATATACATAATTAGGCTCAAGTTCAAGATATACCGGAAGAAATAATACTATGATCGAATTTAGGATAAGATCCCCGTACATCATCCTCTTTACTATGGACATATTTACGAGTATGACACATACTGCTCCCAGATAGCATGCAGCAAAGGTAACCGCCAGTCTGGTATTTCTTACCATCTGTACGTAACCACCGATATCAGGGAGCTGAAAATATGAACCAGCAGCACCGATGATATCATTCATCCAGGTATAAAATCCACTGTTTATATATGTACCATAGAAAACGCCGAAGAATATGATCATGAAAAGATATGCAATATCTCCGATATTCTCAGAACGCTTATTGTAATAGATCAACGAAATGATCATTGACAGCACAAAAACAACCAGATTAAAAACAACCTGACTAAAATCTGTGCCGGTAGCCGTTATGGTGCCTCCCAACATACCAGCAGTGACCAAATATACGATTATTCCCTTCAAAAGGAGTGTGAGGATTCTATTCTCGTTCTTTTCATAGAAATTACCGGATATTTCCAGTCCTTCTATCAAAGAATTCCCCTCAAGCTCCACTGTCTTCTTTTTAAATCTCATAAGGGGTCAATTCCACTTCCGAACCATTATATCCGACTCTTAATACTGTTTTCATATTGTAATTGTTCATCAATAAAAGCGCTCTCAGATCACTCACAGCAGCTGATTTCTTGCTTCTGTACATGCTCTCATAAGCTTTTATTAAATCACTCTGACTGTTTATCGTAATGTCATAAAGATTTGATGTCTGATCACACCACATCAGTCTGACCAGCGCATTTTCCTTAAGACAATAGCTTACAACGCTGAAAGATAGAGCAAGTATCTGTTCACAGAACTTCTTTCTCGGCGAAGGATCTATCCATAGTACAAGTTTGTTCTCACAGCTTTTGATATGCTCTCTTACAAGAAGCTCATCTCTTTTTGCAGATAACTTCCAGTGTATGTCCTTTATCCTGTCTCCCGGTACGTATTCTCTTATGTTTGATGTATCAGAGTACTCGTTCCCTTTTTGGGTCTCATCTTCATTGTCCGTAAAACCTGCAAGTATACCAAGTTTTTGTATATCCTCAAGTGTCTGAGGTATTGGCAGCACAGTAGTTGAAACAGTCTGACCTGTGATCATCTGTGCTCTTGCAAATCCAAGGACATCATATATCTCACATTTTTCAAAAACCGTTTCGATTATCCCGCAAGTATTCACCTTGCAGTACAACGGATTTTTGTTATCGGCTCTTGCTATAAGCGGTATAGTAAATATCTGCGATGCTTCATCACCATAATAAACATTCTTTATGTTTAGATAGCACTTACAGCAAAGAGAAGTGAAATAGCTTGTGTTCTTAACGATTATTCCTATGCCAAGATCTGAACCCACACTCGTTTCAGCTTCAGATGCGAACAGACGTATCGAGATATGCTTAAGCATGCTCCTTAGCATATAAACAGAAATGAACGGAATAAGAATAAATACCGTCAGAAATAGAAAGCAAACATAGCTTCTGAAAAACATAAAAACGGCCACACCAAATATACCGTAAGCTATAATAAAACCAATCAAACGGGGTATATTTAATCTGACCTTTATATTAGATATATCTGAGAAATTCTGATCTTTACTACTCATTATTGTCTCGGAGGTGTTACAACACCCAGCAGTTCATCTATTACTGCCTTGGTATCCAGGCCTTCCGTTCTAGCCTTACCGCTTATCTTGATCCTGTGACAGAAAACATCCTTTATAACCTGCTGTACATCTTCTGCCCTTACAAAATCCACTCCGTTAATATATGCATAAGACTTAGCCATCTTGAGCAATGCTATAGCCCCTCTTGGGCTTACGCCTCTGGTAAATAGTGGATGCTGTCTCGTTGTCTCACTCAGTTGAGTAATGTACTCATATATTGAATCATGCACAAAGAGACTTGACGCCTCCTTCTTCATATTCTTAAGCTCATCCAGAGAGATTACGGGATTGACGTCAGCTCGTGTATATCCTCCGTTATTCTTTAGAATGCTTATCGAATCATTGTGTGAAGGATATCCCATCGTCAGACAGACGAGAAATCTGTCAAGCTGTGATTCAGGTAACATATTGGTTCCGGCACTTCCTGATGGATTCTGAGTTGCTATAACAACAAAGTTATCATCAACCTTTCTGGTAACGCCATCTATAGTTACGCTTCCCTCCTCCATTACTTCCAGTAGTGCAGACTGGGTCTTGGGTGAAGTTCTGTTAATCTCATCAGCAAGGAAGAAATTACAAAAGATAGGTCCTTCTTTAAACTCAAACTCTCTTGTATTACTGTTATACATGGAAAATCCTAGTATATCGCTGGGAAGTACATCAGGAGTAAACTGTACTCTCTTGTAATTCATAGAAAGAGTCTTTGCAAATGTTGTACTCAGTGTTGTCTTGCCAACTCCGGGTATGTCCTCCATGAGGACATGACCTCCAGCAAGTATTGCAGACATGACCTTTATTACAACATCATCCTTGCCTTTGATAATCTTATTTACTTCACTTATTGCATCGTATATCTTATTCATGATACTTTCCTATTTGCAAAAGACAGGCCCGATCAATGACCGGGCCGAATCGTCATTATCTGATCATTTTATCATTTCTCAAATTCTTCAACTGCCTGTACTATAAGGTTTACGGTTTTATCAATACCCAGCAGGGAACTGTTTATACACAGATCATAAGATTCCGCATGTCCCCATTTCTTTGAAGAATAGTAATTATAATAGCTTGAACGCTTTTTATCTGTCTTGTTCATCAGATCAGTTGCTTCCTTCTCTTCAAGCTTGAACCTGTTCATGAGTCTCTTGCAGCGATCCTCATCATTACCGTAGATAAAAAGCTTTAATACATTATCATAATCACTCAACGCATAGTCAGCACATCTTCCGACTATTACACACGGCCCTTCATCTGCTATCTTCTTAACAGTATCAAACTGAGCCAGAAAAACCTTGTGGCTTATAGGCATATCGACAAAAGTTGATGTATTATAGCCAAACGAATATGTATCCATAACGAGATTGTACAGGAAGGAATTTGTAGGCTTCTCGTCATGCATCTGTATCATTTCTTCACAAAAACCACTCTCTTTTGCAGCCCTGCTTAATAATTCTCTGTCAAAAAAAGGTATGCCAAAGTGTTTTGCCAGCTTTTCACCGATCTCTCTTCCGCCTGAACCAGCCTGACGCCCGATAGTTATTATAGTATTCATAAGCACGCCCTCCCTGTTTTTATAAATATATTTTACTAATATCAGCCAAGTTTCTCAAGAAGATATTTAAAGTAATCAGGAAGCGGTGCACACGTTTCTATGTACTCTCCGGTCGTTGGCTGATCAAATCCCAGAATATATGCATGCAGGCACTGAGTGTCGATTCCAAATGAATTCTTTCTGTTTCCGTAAATCATATCTCCGACCAGCGGATGGCCAATATATGCCATATGAACTCTTATCTGATGTGTTCTCCCAGTCTCAAGTCTGCATTCAATATATGTATAATCCTTAAATCTTTCAAGAACTCTATAATGAGTTATGGCAGTCTTTCCATCACTCACACGAGCTGACATCTTTTTTCTGTCCTTTGTATCTCTTCCTATAAGTGTACTTACAGTTCCTTCATCATCCTTGACCATGCCATGAACAAGTGCTCTGTATCTTCTGTTAATGGTATGCTCCTTTAACTGCTTAGCTATAGAGTTGTGAGCAGCATCATTCTTGCATGCAATGACAGATCCAGTTGTATCCTTGTCAATCCTGTGCACGATTCCAGGTCTTAAGACTCCGTTTATCCCTGAAAGGGAACCGGCACAGTGATACATCAACGCATTCACAAGTGTGTCTGTCATATGTCCGGGAGCCGGATGCACTACCATATCTTTGGGCTTGTTAACGACTATTACATCTTTATCCTCATACAATATATCCAGTTCTATATCCTGAGGAAGTATCTGCGCCATCTCACATTCAGGAGCTTCAAAATACACCTCATCGTCTTCCCTGAGAATATAACTGGCCTTTTGAAAAGCATCATTGACTAGGACTTTCTTATCCTTTATTAGTTTTTGCAGAAAAGATCGCGAAAACGAATCATCAGTCAGCAAGGACAGTCCCTTGTCAAGGCGCTCTCCATCTAATTGTTCATCTATCAGGAATCTGTAATCGCTCATTTTACCCTTTATCCGATTTTTTCAGCTTAATAAAATCAAGATCTTCTTCCTTGCACCCAAACATTATAAATAAAAACAGAGCTATGGCACTTACAGTCACATAAATATCTGCTACATTGAACACAGGGAAATCTATAAGAACAAAATAAAAGAAATCAACAACATAATTGTTCGCTATCCTGTCTATCATATTGCCAATTGCACCTGCGATCAAAAATACCAGTATCACTTCAGCAATATAAAACTTTTTATTAAGAGGAAGTCTGTATAGGATTATTACAATTCCGACAATAAAAATACTGCTTACTATCAAAAAGAACCACTGCTTGTTCTGCATCATTCCAAAAGCAGCACCTCTGTTCTCCAGATATGATAAAACAAATACTTTATCAATAATTACATAAGCTGCCTTATCTTTTAGTTTTTCCACTGCAAGATTCTTTGTATACTGATCAAACAGTATCAATAAAAGGGCACATATCAGATCAAGTGTGAGATGTTTGAATTTACTGCTTCTGTTCATACTATTCCTTCATATCCTCTTCACTGAATCTGAGTTCTTCCAGAGCAGCCTTGAATTCATCATCGGTTACATTTGTATCAAGCACCGCTTTTCCAATCTTCTTTAACAGTACAAAACAAGGTCCCTTATCTCCAGAAGTCATATCAAGACGTATGTCCTTAACAACAGCATCAACGTCAATATCCTCTATAGTGATTGGAAGATTAAACGGAACAAACATATCTCTTATTTCAAGATATTCTTCGAGTGACAGCATCTCTCTCTTTAGCGAAATATGAGCCGCTGCGATAATACCGAGAGCTATGCATTCTCCCTGTGTCATGGTATAGTTTTTTGCTTTTTCAAGAGCATGTCCTATGGTATGACCTAGATTAAGCACAAGCCTGTCTGATGTATTGTACGGATCTTTTTCTATATAAATCTTTTCAAGGTTTATCGTCTGCTCGATCATATCAGACACGATTCCTCTGTCCTTGTCCGTTATCTCATACAGATTTTCTATCAGCCATTCATACACACTGGCACTTTTTACGATGGCAACCTTCATTACCTCCGCAAAGCCGCTGTAATACTGAATATCCTCTAGTGTATTAAGACATGAAGTGTTGATAAAAACAAGCGAAGGATTATAGTAAGCTCCTATCATGTTCTTGTATTCGTCAAAATCAACACCTACCTTGCCGCCAACGCTACTGCTGACCATAGCCATCAGAGACGTAGGAATATGGATAAGCTTTGTTCCGCACTTAAATGTTGCTGCCACAAACCCAGCATAATCGGTTACGACACCTCCTCCAAGAGAAACAATATAATCCCCTCTCGAATAAGCTTTCATAAGGAGTTCTTTATAGCAGGGCAAAAGGTCCTCGGTTGCCTTGCTGACTTCACCTGGTTCAAGTATTATCGAATCGACCTGGCAATCATTTTTTCTAAAGACAGAAGTAACCTCATCTCCGTATATCTGCCATACGTTAAGATCAGATATTATGCATACTTTCTTGTTAAAGCAGCCTATCTTTGTTATTTCTTCTGAGAGAGCTTCAAAGCTCTGTTCAATTACTACTTCATAATCTCCTTTTGCGGGAGCCTTAATGATTATTCTGGACATATAAACCCCTTTCAGATTTTTCGTATAAAGAAATAAAAGCTTGTCCTAAGACAAGCTTTTTGATTCTTATATTGACGGAACATCGAATGAACCGCTTAATATCTCTTGGAAGTCACCGGAGACATCTACACTTGCCGGAGTAATGATGAAAATATAATGTGATATCTTCTGTAGATTACCGTGTATAGCGTAGCAAGAACCCGAAGCAAAATCTATAATACGCTGTGCAAGATCAACCTCAAGACCTTCCATGTTGAGTACAACGGTCCTGTTAGCAAGAAGTGTATCCGTTATCTCTCTTGACTCTTCAACGCTTGTAGGCTTGATAACGCAGACTTCCATGCCGTTTCCAGTTTTTCTGACACGTGAACTGTTCTTAGATAAAACAGGCTTTCTAGGTCCCTCATCAAGTGCAGTATCCTTGTCCTGTGAAAGCTTGCTGACCTTAGGCTGTTCTATATCCGAATCGGGATCATCAAGATACTCATCCTCATCATATCCTTCTTCATTGTCACCCAGCTTCATGGCTGAAATAAAGTTATCCATAAGTCCCATAATACTGTTTCTCCTCACATTCCGATATTGTAATTACGTTCACCGAATATCCCGGTTCCCACTCTTACATATGAAGAGCCTTCCATTGCGGCTACTTCATAGTCTCCCGACATACCCATCGACAATACGCTCATATCAATATTATCAATGTTTTTCCTCATTATGTCAACAGATAATTGCCTCATGCGCTTAAAATATGCGCGGTTGTTTTCTGGATCATCAGTATAAGGAGCGACACACATAAGACCTGATATCTTTATTCCTTCAAGCGTGTTGATCTTTTTAACAAAATCATAAAGTTCTTCAGGTTTAATGCCGAACTTGCTCTCTTCATCTCCTATGTTTATCTCGATCAGGACAGGTATGACTCTTCCTGCAGCTATCGCCCTCTTGCTTATTTCCAAGGCAAGTTTTTCGGATTCAACACTATGTATCATATATACCTTGTCAGCGATATATTTTACCTTATTCGTCTGGAGATGGCCTATCATATGCCACCTTATATCCGAGGGCAGCTTATCATATTTCTCAATGATCTCCTGTACTTTGTTTTCACCAAAATCCCTCATGCCAACATCATATGCTTCCTTAAGCATTTCTACAGGCTTTGTCTTGCTGACAGCAATAAGTCTGGTATCTTTCATGTCTGCAGGATGTGAAGCATTGATCTTAGCCAGTGAATCCTGAATGCTTTTAATATTCTCAGCTATGCTACTCATAAATAAATTCGTCCGTTTCTACAGAGTCGGCATCAAGTACGATATAATCGTATGCAACAAGTCCGTAAGCTGTATTGGACCTGATGATGCTGTATTCTTCATTAGAGTTGAGTATTTCTATCTCTTTAAAATCTGCATACCCCTTATTGATATTATAAACCCCTGTAAGCGTTCCAGACTTGCTGATAACAAATGTCTGTGCGGAATCAGGCATATCGATCCTGTCTCCGAGGCGCAAGATCGAATCATCAAGATATGCATTATTCTCCTCATCAATATTGTAAATGGTAACCGGAATGAATTCAGGAATCATCTGTCCCTCTTCATTGTAGGTTTCTCTTAATATTCCATCAGCTCCGTCACCGCCCTTTGTGAGATAATCCATAGGAACGATGAAAAATGCCTTGTCGCATATAGCACTGTTAGGCACCTTTAAACCTGTCTCAGTATCAAGCAGAAGTTCTATATTGATGAATCTATCCATGACAAATGTGATCATGGAATTCGTAAATGACAAAAGAATGTAATGACCGTCGTCACTTCCTTCTATTTCAGTGACCTTTGCCCAGGATTCGTACTGGTTCTTGAGGAACTTTACCTTGACATACTTTTCCTCAACGAGTTCGGCAGCCCTGTTTTCATCCACCTCTATAAGAATCGACCAGTTCTCGCTGTCTGAAAGCTTAAACAACGGATCACCTATAGATACAATGTTGTTGTTGATCAGTTGTTTCTTGTTTTCTTCATAGTTTTCCTTGTCAAACCAGCTTTTATCTACATTGACCGGTTGCTTGCTCTCAAAACCGTCAACCGAATAAACAACGACTCCAGATGCAGGAGAATTACAGAGTTTGATCAGTGCACTTTGGGAACGCAGATCATCGATCGAGTTTAAAAGATTTCTGTTAGAAAACTTAAGCACATCTCCTTGTATGGCATATTTGAACTCATACACAGAAGAAAATTCCTTTTCATTAAACGACGAAGAAAAATTGATCATCTCGTTTTTTAGCGAAGACAGGTCTCTGTCGCTTAAGACATCCGAACCCGCATCCATGTTCTGATTAATATAATCCTGAAGTGCTCCTGTTTCATCTATACCACAGACTAGATTTCCTGTTCCGACCTTTTCGCCTTCCGTGGCAAAATAATTAACATATCCTGCGCAGCCTGCAGTAACGACAGTTTCATTTCTGAGCGCTATACCTTCATAAATATTCGAAACAGATAGCGAACCTGTCTTTACCTGATACCCGATGATGTGCTTGGATGTGAAATACATCACAACACTTATAATAAGATAGACCAAAATAACAAAGAAAAAGATCAGTCCAATGTTCAGATTGATCGGTTTGCCGATTCGCGATATCTTGTTGTCATCAGAACTCATATCTTCTCCTTTCTTTCGGTCTATCAATTAAAGCCCCGGACACCCCGAGGCTTTTTGCTTTTTTATAATGCCACAATTACTTTTTCCTGAATAGCAGGACTTAATTCACTCTTATCTATTGATGCACTGACAATGATACGAAGATCAAACTTGTCAGATATTTTCTCAAATCTTTCTACAATCTCTTCGAATGCCTCCGGTGTAAGTCTGGCAATCTTCATAAGACCGTCGATATACATCTGTTCAATATCATGATCCTGGGAAATAATACCGTAGATAAAACCTATAAATTCTGAACTGTTTTCGAAATCATACTCTGATACGTTGATAAGCCTGACTCTATTGTTGAGTTCAAACATGTGCTTTGAACTCCTGTCTAAGAATACTATGTTACCTGATGCTTCTTTAATCTCTTCATTGACCTTATCAAGAAGGTGTTTGGTCTTACCCTTTCCTTCTTTGCCTACAATTAACTGAACCATTGGTAGCCCTCCTGTTATGTTAAATTTTGAGCAATAACCCCATACGAATATTATAGAGTATCACACTTTAAAAGACAACTGTTTTTACCTTGAATTTATCTCTTCAAGAAGCTTGATCATCTCCTCATACAAAACACTTCTTTCGCTTGCATGGAGTATGACAGCAATGTACGGATTTCCTTTTGAATCTCTGGTCACGAGTGACAGACATGATCCGGCAGCCGAGGTCGTTCCGGTCTTACCCCCTATTACCGTTATTGATTCCGGAGCATCAAATGTACCATCATGGAACTTGTTTGATGTCTTGACGCTCACTTCTTTTTCGGCACCGTTTTTGTCGGTTATCGTTGCCGAGAATTCCTTTAACTGAATAATATCCAAGAATGCCGGATAATGTATCGCTTCATTGGTTATCAGATACATATCATATACAGTCGTATAATGTTCCTCTGCTGTAAGTCCATGCGGATTTACAAAATTTGAATTGGTAGCGCCAATCCTCTTTGCCTCACTATTCATGAGTGTAGAAAACTCTTCAACTGAACCCGAAATATGCTCCGCAATAGCTATGCTGGCATCATTTGCCGACGGAAGAAGCATAAAATGCAGTGCCTGATCAAGTGTCAGTTTGTCACCGGGCTTTAATCCGCATGTAGAAGCACCGCTTTCAAGATTTGTTATATTTTCCGAACATATTATTGTATCTTCGAGGTTTCCATATTTGAGCGCACAGATAGCAGTCATAACCTTTGTAAGGCTTGCCGGGTTCATTCTCTCATGAACAGATCTTGCATATAATACCTCTTTACCGTTTACATCAAAGAGACCTCCGGCAGCGTTCTCCTCGAGTACAAAACCGCCTTTAGCACTTACGTCCTTATCCGTAACAGCAATATTTGTTGAGAAGCCTTCAGCCCTGCTCTCAAGGCCTGTCGCAGAAATATCGTTCGTAACCTTGTAATCGAGAGGTATCTTGCTATCTCCGCATCCACAGATGTTCATACAGATAAGAATGCACAAAACACAGTATGATATTATGCTTTTACATTTATTTGTACATCTCACGCCACTCAAGATCTCCTCTGTCAAGAGATTTAATAAGCAATTCAGCCGTAGCAAGATTTGTTGCCAACGGAATATTATGAATATCACAAAGCTTTACTACATTATTAACATCAGGCTCATGGCTTTTGGGATTAAGCGGATCTCTAAGGAATATCACAAGGTCCATCTGGTTGTGTTCGATCTGTGCTCCTATCTGCTGTTCACCGCCAAGATGTCCTGCTAAAAACTTGTGTACGCTCAAATTTGTGACCTCCTCGACAAGTCTGCCGGTAGTTCCCGTTGCGTACAGATTGTTTTTGCTCAGGATGCCTCTGTAGGCAATGCAGAAATTCTGCATCAGCTTCTTTTTTGCATCATGTGCAATAAGTGCAATGTTCATGTTGTTTACCCTTCTCTCTTTTACCCCGATTTAATGTGTTTTTGTTGTTTGAAGCCCCACATTAAGGACTACGCCTATCCCCATATACAAACTGACCAGGCTAGTCAAACCATAACTTACGAACGGAAGCGGAATACCTGTATTAGGCATTGAACCTGTCGCAACGGCAATGTTCATAAATGCCTGTATCGATATAAGCCCCGCCATACCGCTGCAGATCAGCGCACCCATATCGTCCTTTGCATATCTTGCTATCTTAAAACACTCTATAGCTATCAGCAGGATCAGGACGATCACCGCCGCAGCGCCTATGAAACCAAGTTCTTCACCCACTATCGCATAAATAAAGTCTGTCTGTGGCTCCGAAATAAAGTTACCGTTCTTAACAGATGAGATAACATTATTGTTGAGCCCTTTTCCAAACAGCTGTCCCGAGCTTATAGCTATCGTAGAATTGATCTGCTGATACGCTGTCGTATCGGCATATTTCTCGGGATTTAACCACGCAAGAATACGTCCTGTCTGATATCCTCTAAGGAAGTTATCGTCCTCACGTAAAAGCAGTGAGAAAAAGATCACACTGGCCGGAATGGCTAAACCCAGAAAAGTAAAGACTACTTTATAGCTCAGACCACCAACAAAAAGCATGACACAGAACAAAAGAATGATCATGATAGATGTGGACAGATCAGGCTCAAGATATATAAGCAGAATAGGTCCCGCCAATAAAAGCATCGCTGCAATTATTGTCGGCAGGGTGTTCATGGTTTTCTTATTTCTCATAATAAACTGAGCAAAGAATAAAATCAATAATATCTTTGCCAGCTCGGAAGGCTGAAACTGAAATCCGATATTAACCCATCTTTTGGCACCATTTATCTCTTTTCCAAGTATCAGCACCATAAGCAATAGAACGATATTTAATCCGTAGATCACCCATCCAACATAGTAATAATACGAGTAATTGACAAGTGATATGATTATCATTAAAATGACACCGATTATGATACCGTACATCTGTCTGTCCTGGTAAGATACTCTGGCGCTGCCTATGGCAAAATAGCCAAGTACTGATAACGCAACGACAAACAGTACAAGTTTGAAATTGAAATTCTTAAGTTTATATTGTCTTAACATCTTTTATAATCAACAACTGTTCAAGTGTGCTCTCATCAAGATTTTCACAAATGACTCTTTCGCCGCTCTTTCTAAACATTACGGGTGAAAACTTTATCTTTTTCCCAAATCCGAGTTTGATCTTATCGTTAAACTTGGTCTTTGCTATGCTTATTGTCTTTGGATTTGGTCCCATGCAGATTATGATTGCTTTTTCATCTCCGTTCATACCTGCATATACCTGTCCGGTCACACTTCCAAAGATGATCACATCGCCCTTAGCAGCAGCTGCGCCGCCTAGTTCGACATTTCCGTAAATAACTAGATTCTTATCGCTCTCAACAATATCACCTTCGCATACATTTCCAACATAGAGCCTAGTATTATTCTCGTTCTGTTCGCTTTCAACCCTCTTAAGCGCTTTAACATACTTTCTGTTAGTCTCTTCGTTCTTGCCGACTATGCAAAGCAGATTTATGTCGCTGTGCTCGTTTATGGCAGCAACGATCTTTTTTTCCTCTTCCTCAGAAACGATACGATCTTCTATAGACAGAGCTACTTTTGCGTTTTTGAAGAATTTTCTGGATTCCTCAAACTTTGTCCCGATATCAGATAATACATCATCAAAATCCGCATTGGGATCCAGATGTAGTGATATACCGTTTTGAAAACTCTTAATAGTTGAAAGGCTCATATCATTCTCCTTTGATTCTTAGTCGGCGTTTGTTATAGCTGCTTCCGGAACGGCAGCTGTACCTGTAAGAATCTCATCTTCATCCTCTAGTTTATAGTAATATTTATATATTTCTCTTGTCACATTGGCCGCATATTCCGAGGTATAACCGAAAGCTATTCTCGTGCATATCGTTATCTCCGGGCTCTCATATGGAGCATAGCTCACAAACAGCGCATGGTTGGTCCTGCTCTTGCTTTCCTGGGCAGTACCGGTTTTTCCTGCAACATTAACACCAAGATTATTATAGTATGCCTTCTTTAATACAACATTTCTCATACCCCTGTGTATAGCATTCCAGTATGCTGTCGGCATATCAATGGTGTTGTGAACGGATGGTGAATACTCTACAATGATGTTTCCGTTAGAATCCGTGACCTTATCAAGCAGTGACAGATTGTAAACGGTTCCGCTGTTTGCGACTGCAGTGACATATCGTGCCAGCCCAACAGTGGTAAAGTTATTGGTACCCTGCCCGATAGCTGACGGTACCGGCAACTCATCCGAGCATTCTGGCTCGGATTCTTCTATCTCGATTCCGCTTTTTTCATTAAGGCCATACAGATACGCGTATTTATTCAATCTGTTAAGACCTGTTGTTTCACTGTACTTGTCATCAATGATGCTCAACTGGTATCCAACTTCATAAAAGAAGCTGTTGCATGAATTCTCTATACCTCCTGTTACATTCAGGCTTCCATGTGCTCCTGGATATATCCAGCAGTGATAAGGGTTTTCCGTATTGAATCTGTCAAAATATCCTTTGCAGGTGATCGTACTTGTAGTAGTTACTACCCCCTCTTCCAATGCCGCTGTAGCTGAGACCATCTTGAATGTTGATCCCGGTGCTGTCTTTTGCTGCGTAGCATAATTCCACAGAGGTTTTGAAAGGTCGCTCTGAAGTCTTGCATAGTATTCAGAATCTATAGAATTTGCAAGTCTGTTATTGTCATATGAAGGATAGCTGACTAATGCCAAAACCTCGCCATCCGTGCTTGTTATAACACAGCTGGCAGAATACGGATCAAGTGCAAGCTGCCCTGGTGTTATATAGAGGTTTTCTATCAGATAGATCATAAAATCATACGGAGAAGTCCTGCCATCTAAGAACTTGTTCTTCTCCTCTTCAACGATCGAAATGATATCCTGCTCTATAAGGATCGAACATATCTGTCTATAAGTTATCCTGTCACTGATGATCATATATTTGATCATCTTCTTTGAGAATGAATTGCTGTTTTCAAGATGCTCTATTATATAATCAACCAGTCTGTCATAAACTTCATCCGAGCCTGAATATGAACTCTCCATGCCGATCTTTGTAACTTCTATCCAGTTCATAGAAATTGCATACCTTAAATACTCGGCAAGTGAGATCGTCTCTTCCGTCTTCCAGGCAATATAAGTCTTGTCTTCCTTATCTATCTCACTGTCCTTAGTGATTCCGTTTTCAGAGAGCATCGTTGTAATAAAACTCTCATATACCTTGTATTCATCAGACAGATCTTTGTAGGGAGTCTCTTTTTGCGTAAGCTGAGCTCTCAGCTCGCCCATAACATCCTCCCTCTTTTTTACAAGAGCTTCATATACCGCCTTCTCATTTTCACCCGCCTCTTCATCATCTAGATGTGATATATCTATTACGTTATTATTGAACAGCTGAAATAAAACATCGGTTATCGGAATGATGAAATTGCTGGCCTTTGTTGTCTCAGTTGGCTTGTATTCTCTGATGTTCTGTATCTTGCTGACTAAGATTCCCGCCAGATACTGTTCCAAAATATTATAAGTTGCAACCTGAAGATCACGGTCGATGGTAAGATATACATCATTACCCGCAAGCGGCATGACAGTCTTCTTGCTCTCTATAACCTTACCCAGGTTATTAACATATATCATTTCCCTGCCTTTTGTTCCGGCAAGGTATGTCTCCATTGTCTGTTCTATACCCGACTTTCCGACCATATCATTTAAAGCATAGTCTTTTCTGGCTTTGGTCGTCCTGATATTCTCATCGGTGATATCCATGTTGTTAAGCGTTTCAAGTTCTTCCTCGGATATCTTTCCTGTATATCCCATTATCTGGGCAAAGTATCTGCTGTCCTTGTATTTTCTGATGCTGTCCTCGGCTACACTTATTCCTAGCAGTTCATCAGAGTTTTCAAGTATCGTTGCAACAGTCTTTTCATTTACATCGGCCGCTATTACAGTAGGGATGTATTTCTGATATGAGTTGAGTCTCATAGCATAACGTATAGTGACTAACTGCAGTATCTGCTTTTTCGTAAAGCCCTTCCCAACAATGAATGTATCATTCGGATTTTCCGGATCCGTATACTCGCCTATCCCGAATCTTGAATAAGCACACAGATAATCTATTACTTCCTGAGCTGATGCAGTCTCCTGTTCATATTTTAAAGAAGATATCTCCTTTTGACCGTATACATCAGCAAGAAATCTTTTTAGTTTGGTGTCGCTTACGGTATATTCATACTCATTGTCATCATTTAATATGATATTAAAATCACCTATTGCTGAATCACCGTTTCTTTCAATGATATCGATAACTCTTAAAAGAGTTGCATTCATCTGCGCATTTCTGTCTCTGCCTGACTCGTATATATCCTCAATGGTGATATTGTATGCTAGTTCATTGTACGCAAGCACTTTCCCGTTACGGTCATAGATCCTTCCTCTGGAAGCATAGATCGTTCTTTCTTTCTGTATCTTTAAAGTGAAATCATTAAGTGCTTCTTCACCATGAACTATCTGCAGATAGAATATCCTTCCTATCAGACCGCAACCGATAAGGAAAACAAAGATGAACAATACAAGCATACGGCCCTTTATGGAATTCATAAAGCTTTCGCTTTTCTTACTGTTCCTCAATGTATGTTTCTCCCATATGCTTAGCATCAAATATATCTATCTTTTCAAATATAAAATGAACAAACGGATATATGATGCAGGCAAGTACCGTAGTGTATATGAGCTCGGGAAGTATGATTCCTCTCAGATAGTAAAGATAATCAAATCGCCCCTTAAGCAGAAAGAATAATATGTAGCAGATATTCGAATAGACAAAATCCGTACATACAATAAGCAAAAGAGGGAGCTTGATATCATGCGGGAACAGAATCTTTTCAAATGCCCCGTTTAAATATCCCATAAACATATAGATGCATGCATACAAGCCTATGATCTGTCCAAAGAATATATCAGTAATAAGTCCAAAAACAAATCCAAACCACATACCGGCCCTGTTTCCAAGCAAAAAACCGATAGTGGCTATCATTACTATCATAAGATTTGGTACTATCCCACCCATTGTAAATCTGCTGAGCAATGTTGACTGAAGCAGAAAACAAAGTATAAGGAGTATTATCGAAATGAATTCCTTCTTCATACTATTCTATGTTCTCCTTAAGCTCCATAATGACTAAGACTTCTTCAAGGTGCTTAAAGTCAACCGCCGGTATAAGAGTACCGGATTTTGTCAGATTATTAGAATCAGTTGAAACACTTGATACATATCCGACTAAAAGTCCAGGAAGATATTTATCACTAATATTCGAAGTAACGATCTTATCGCCGATCGAAACCCTGTCATTGTCATCATACAGACGGCTGAATGTGATGAGGTTCTTGCTCATCATCTCAAGATCACCCGTAACAAGAAGGATATCTCCGGTTGCGAGTATCATTGCACTCGTATTTACATTGTCGGAAATGATAGAAGTTACTTTTGCATAATTCGGTCCAACTGAGACCACCCTTCCGACAAGACCGTTCCCGGCTATGATGTTGCAGTCTACCTGCACTCCGTCTTCGCTTCCTTTATCAATTATGAAATTTGAATACCAGTTTCCGGTGTCCCTTGCGATTATCCTGGCGCCTATCTTGGTATATTCCTCATATTCCTTGTCGAGTTCATAAAGTTCTCGAAGCTTGGTCAGTTCATATTTATCCTGGCTAAGTTCGATGTTTTCCTTTGTAAGCTCTTCTATCTGCTTCTTTAACTCCTCATTTTCTTCCATTACAAACTGAAGATTTTTAAAGTTCTCTGTCCTGTTAAGTATATATGAACCGACTCCGGTAAGACCCTTTTGAAAGGGTACAACAACATAACCGCTTATGGTATTAAGCGGTTTTGCAAAAATATCTGTCGAGAATGATATTACCATGGTGACTACGCACAGCAATGTCAGTATCAGCAACCAGTATTTTGTTGGAAGAACGTAGTGTTCCCTTTTCTTCTTGACAATAGGACTCATCTGCCCATCCCTTCAATGACATAAGCAAGAGAATTAAACTTGGAATCCTTTATTACCTTAGCCAGTCCGAGAGCGACCGTTGTTGTCGGCTCCTCAGGAATATTTACCTTAAGATCTGTAACTCTCTCAATAAGAGGTGCGAGCCTTACCACCTGAGATGCTCCGCCGGTAAGATATATTCCCTGACGCCTGATGTCAGCGCCAAGTTCCGGTGGTGTACGTTCAAGTATTACCTTGATGTTATCAATGATCTGCGAGAAGAGCTCCATCAGAGACTCATCAAGCAGTTTAGTAGGAATCTGTCTTTCAATCGGAAGACCTGAAACGATATCTCTTCCGAAAACAAGAGCTGGCTCACCGGCTCTTTCGAGTTCTAGCATCTGCTCCATTGTCTTTTCAGCACTCTTTTCACCGATTATCAGACTGAATTCCTTCCTTATGGCATTTCTTATGGCTTCTCCGAACTTAAATCCACCAACTTTTATAAGACGGCTTAAGACAATTCCGCCCAAGGAAAGAATAGATATCTCAGTTGTTGCATAACCTACGTTAACGACCATTACGCCCTGGCTAGTCTTTACATCTATACCAAGCCCGAGTCCGTCAGCAATCGCTTTTTCAACCACCATTATCTTGTGAGCTTTTACTCCGGATTCCTTTATAAGATCGTAAAACGCCTTTTTTTCAACTTCAGTAACATCGGTAGGAACAGCAACATAAAAGTCCGCAGGCTTAAGATTACCCTTTGAAAGATCCGTTATGAAATACTTGATAAGCGTCTCCATGTTCTGAATGTCTGCTATAACACCGTTGCATACCGGATATGAAGCCACAATATTTGCAGGAGACTTCTCATACATCGCATATGCCGAATCGCCATAAGCTAAAAGATTTCTCTTATTCTCTATAGCGATCATATTTCTCTCGACAAATATGCTCTTACTCTCCTCACTGAAGATCTTTATATTACTCGTTCCGAGATCTATACCAAAACTGTTAGCCACAAATAAGCTCCTTTCAAATATACTCCATATTTTATATTCAGTTATTTTGTCGGATGCATGTAATAAACACAAACATCTGATAATCCCTGAATCAATGATATCTATAACGCTTACAGATAAATACTTAACTTTATAATTTTATCACAAAAGTCCTTTATCTGCCATAGTCTGATATGCTTTTAATATACCGGCCTTGCCATGAGGCCATGTAAGTCCGCCCTGAAAATATACCGCATAAGGCGGTTTTATCGGACCATCTGCCGACAGTTCGATAGAGCTTCCGGAAACAAATGCTCCTGCAGCCATTATGACCTTTGCATCATACCCCGGCATATCCCAAGGCTCTGGTGTAACGAAACTGTCAACGGGTGCTGCGGACTGAATACCTTCGCAGAATGCGCAAACTCCCTCTGGGGTTGAAAGCGTTATGGCCTGGATTATGTCATGTCTAGATTCAATCGAGTCAGGTATCACCGCAAAACCAGCCCGTTCGAAAAGGTTGGCGGCAAATATAGCCGTTTTTAATGCGCTGGCAACAACAGTAGGTGCTAAAAACAGTCCCTGATAAAGATCCTTTAATACCCCCAGACTTGCTCCTACCTCTTTTCCAAGTCCCGGGGATGTAAGTCTGTAGGCAGCCTTTTCTATACACGCCTTTTTACCTGCTATATAACCTCCTATAGGAGCGAGACCTCCTCCCGGATTCTTTATAAGACTCCCCACTACCATATCCGCACCGACATCACTCGGTTCTATTCTCTCTACAAACTCTCCGTAGCAATTATCCACCATGCAGATAATGTCACTCTTTATAGATTTAACAAAAGCTATCAGCCTTCCAATCTCATCAACGCTGAATGTCTTTCTTGTCTGATAACCTTTGGATCTCTGGATCGTTACAAGCTTCGTTCTTTCATTTATCGCTTCTTTTATGCCCTCGTAATCGAATTCGCTGTTCTCGAGCAGATCTACCTGTCTGTAAGTAATGCCGTACTCCGCCAAAGAGCCGTTTCCTTCTCTTATGCCGATCACTTCTTCAAGAGTATCGTAAGGTTTCCCTACAGGGCTTAACAGTTCATCACCTGGTCGCAGATTACTCATGAGAGCAAGTGCAAGTGCATGTGTCCCGCAAGTTATCTGAGGCCTTACCAAAGCTGCTTCTGTATTGAATATATGGGCATAGACATCTTCTAGCGTATCCCTGCCTATGTCATTGTAGCCATAACCGGTCGTACCTAAAAGACACGCTTCAGATACTCTGCATTCTCTCAGAGCATTTAACACCTTTAGCTGATTGTATTCAGCATTCTCATCTATCTTTTCAAATCTTTCTTTTAATGATCTGCAGATTCTGTTTCCTATTTCAAGTGTCTGAGGACTTATCCCCAGATTTTCATACATCTCTTTCATATTTCTTATCTTTCTTCAAATTTTCTTATCATAAACTCAAGCATACGCTCTTCATCATAGTTAAATTCTTCCTTGTTGATAAAGATCGTATCATCCTCATGCTTAAGCCATGTCAGCTGTCTTTTGGCAAAATGCCTTGTATTCTTCTTAATATTCTCAACTGCTTCTATAAGGCTGCATCTGCCATCAAGATATTCGAACAGCTCCTTGTATCCGATTCCCTGTCTCGAATTACAGTCTTTAGGAAGATTCAGTTCATTTAGCCTTACAACCTCATCAAGCAGCCCGTTATCCATCATATTATCAACGCGTCTGTCTATGGACGCATATATGTTTTCTCTTTTATCATCCAGTACAAAATAGCGATAATCATATATCGCTTTTCTCTGTGACTGTTCAGCGTTATACTCTGAAAACTTCCTGCCTGTGAAATGATTGTACTCAATTGCTCTAATCACACGCTTTTTATTATTCTTATGAGTGGTCTTTGCATATTCAGGATCGATCTGATTAAGCCTTTCATACAGTTCATTTTCAGAAAGTTCATTAAGTTTGTTTCTATATGAATCGTCATGATCCTCTTCAGTGAAATCTATGCCGTATAAAAGCGCCTGAATATAAAAAGCTGTTCCTCCGACGATAATCGGTAGCTTTCCACGCTTGCAGATATCTTCAATGGCTTCGCCAGCCAGCTTTTGAAAAATCTGAACATTAAAATCCCTGTCAGGTTCAAGGATATCGATCAGATGATGCCTAATCCCTTCCATCTCCCCATAAGTGATCTTTGCGGATCCTATATCCATACCCTTATATACCTGCATGGAATCTGCGCTTATTATCTCACCGTTTAGCCTGTGAGCCATTTTTATTGAGATGCTTGTCTTTCCGACAGCTGTTGGTCCGGAAATGATAACGATTTTTTTCATACTATACGTTTGAATTTTTTGTCTAACTCATAATGAGTCATTGTGATTATGGTCGGTCTGCCATGCGGACAGTTATATGGATTATCAAGCGTCATGAGTTCTTTCAATAAAGCCCAGACCTCATCCTGCGTCATTTCTGTATTGCCCTTTACGGCTGCTTTGCATGCCATAGTCGCTATTCTGTTATTAAAGACATCGGGAACAGCCCTTACACTTCCGAGTGTGCACAGTTCATCTAGGACTTCAAGAAAGACTTCTTTTTCATTAAGCCCATATAGATCAAGCGGGACAGTCCTTATCGCAACCTCTCCGCCGCCAAAATCCTCTATTTCATAGCCTATCGCTTCAAATGATTCTCTGAATTTTTCCAGCATGCTCTTTTCGTTCCCGGAAAGAGTCAAGATAATCGGCGGGTTTAGTTCCTGAGAATTTATCTCGCGGTTTTTCAGTTTTTTTAGGATGGATTCATATTTGATCTTCTCATGAGCTGCATGCTGATCCATTATCAGCAGCTTGTCCTCATATGTAAACATCCAGTATGTATCAAATACCTGTCCTACTATCCTGTATTTTGCCATTGCATCTTCGCTTATAAGATTTTCCTCAAAAAGGTTAAGCTGTATAGGATCTGATGCATAAACGACATCCTGTGCCTTAATAACATTCGAAACAAGCTTTGTCGGAATCTCTTCGTTATTGCCAAGCAGTCTTGCAACCACCTGCTCCTTTTGTTCTGCAATATTTTGAGTCGGTCTATGTTCAACGTTATTATGATCATCGCAGTTTGGATCATTAATCTCTTCGCTCTTTCTTATTACTTCAAACGGCTCCGGTCCTCTTTCTCTGCTTGCCAAAGCCACCGGCTTGGCCTCCTGCTGCAGTATAACCTCGGGCATCATCTCATTTACTCTTAAAACACCCTCTATTGAAGACTCCAAAAAGTCGCTTATCAGCTCTTCATTGTTAAACTTTATCTCCATCTTGGTCGGATGGACATTAACGTCAAGAGCAGTCGTATCTACGTCTATATCAAGAACAAAGAACGGAAACTTATGCTGCATAAGATACTGCTTGTATCCCAGTTCCGCAGCATTCGAAAGCAGAGAACTCTTTATATATCTCTTGTTAACAAAGAACTTCTCAAAATTTCTGTTTGAACGGTTTAAAACAGGTTTTCCGAGATATCCGTTCATGCTGATACCACGCATCTGCCTTGAGATCGGTATTAGTTCCTTTGCGATATCCCTGCCGTATATCCTGTATATCACTTCCTTAAGATCACCATCTCCGGATGTATTAAACTTCATCTGACCTGCATTTATGAACTTAAATGCAATATCGGGAGAAGACAGAGCAAGATGTTCGCATACATCACTTATATACCCGCCTTCTGTCAGGGATGTCTTTAAGAATTTTCTTCTGGCAGGAGTGTTGAAGAATATATTTCTGACTATGATAGTCGTTCCGCAAGGAACACCGACTTCACTGAATTCCTTTTCTACTGCTCCTTCGATCACATATCTGTTTCCGACAAGTTCATCCTTTGTTTTTGTCATGAGTTCGACCTGTGATACGGCAGCGATGCTAGAGAGCGCCTCTCCTCTGAATCCAAGGCTGTGAAGAGTTTCAAGATCTGTAACAGTCCTCAATTTGCTGGTGGCATGCCTGAAAAAAGCTTTCTTTATCTGGTCTTTAGGTATGCCTTCGCCGTTATCCGTAACTCGGATAAATGAAATACCGCCTTCCTTTATCTCCACCGTTATGGAAGTAGCCCCTGCATCAATCGCATTCTCTACTAATTCCTTTACGATACTTGCCGGTCTTTCTATCACCTCGCCCGCAGCTATCTTATCAATTGTTTCCTCATCCAAAAGTTCGATCGTTGGCATTTTTTCCTCTTAATCAAATGAAAAACGGTTGTTTAGTTTGTTCTGAAGCTTATAAAGAGTGTTCATGGCATCAAGCGGCGTCATCGCTGTTATATCAAGGCTCTTTAATTCCTCTATGATATCTTCATCCTTTACTGTATCAAACAGCGACATCTGTGAAAGATCGACCTCATCAAGATGCTCCACTTTGACCTTCTTTGAGTTATTTGAATTCTTGACTTCTATTGACTGTATCTTTTCAATGATATCATTGTCTACTAACTGAGCTACTATCTCCTTGGCCCTGTCTATGACCATATCCGGCACCCCCGCAAGCTTCGCCACTTGAATGCCGTATGACTTGTCAGCGCCTCCCTTTACGATCTTTCTTAAGAAGATGATATCATCCCCCTGTTCCTTGACTGCTATAGAGAAGTTCTTTACATTGCTCATTCTGCCTTCAAGTTCGGTAAGCTCATGATAATGAGTTGCAAACAGAGTCTTTGCTCCCAAAAGCTTTGTATTTGATATATGTTCAACAACCGCCCACGCAATACTGAGTCCGTCGAATGTTGATGTACCTCTTCCTATCTCATCGAGAATAAGAAGACTGTTGCTCGTTGCATTCCTTAGGATATTGGAAACCTCATTCATTTCGACCATGAATGTGGACTGACCGCTTGCAAGATCATCGCTTGCGCCTACTCTTGTAAATATCCTGTCAACTATTCCGATATCCGCACTTGTAGCAGGAACAAAGGAGCCTATCTGTGCCATCAGTACAATAAGTGCGGTCTGTCTCATATATGTTGATTTTCCGGCCATATTGGGTCCGGTGATTATCGATATCAGATTCTTTGAATTGTCCAAAAGAGTATCGTTTGGTATGAACATATCATGATTGATCATCTTTTCAACAACAGGGTGTCTTCCATTTTCAATCCTGATAACACCCTTTGTATTCAGTTTCGGTCTTACATAATCATTTCTCTCTGCAACGATAGCAAATGAACATAAGGCATCCAGCGTAGCTATAGCCTTTGCACTGCCTTGTATCCTGTCAAGTTCAGATGCGATCTTTTCTCTTATGTCGCAGAATATCTCATATTCAAGATTTACTAATCTTTCTTCACTGTTTAATATAACATCCTCAAGTTCCTTGAGCTTTTCTGTAGAAAAACGTTCCGCATTTGTCAGCGTCTGCTTTCTTATAAAATCATCGGGTATCAGACCTGTATACGAATTGGTCACTTCAAAAAAGTATCCAAATACATGATTGTATTTGATCCTCAAATTAGGTATCCCGGTTCTTTCCTTTTCGCTTGCCTCAAGTTCGGCCAGCCACTGTTTGCCGTCTCTCTTGGCAGCTTTTAATCTGTCTATATCCTCTGAATATCCATCCTTTATGATCCCGCCATCCTTAAGATTCATTGATGGCTCCTCAAGTATAGCTTCATCTATCAGACTGCAGATATCCTTAAGTTCATCTATATCCTCACTTATCTGTTTAATCAGTTCACTCTCAAATCCTGATGTGAGCATCTTTACATAAGGCAAGACAGCCAGTGAATTCTTTAGAGCGATCATATCGATAGGCTTTATCGATTTATAGCTCACCTTACCTATCAGCCTTTCTAAATCATAAACGGCATTCAGGTATTCTCTTATCTCATCCCTTTCAACAGGTTCTTTGCATAAAGCCTCAACAGCATCAAGTCTTTTTTCTATCTCGTCTTTGCTCAAAAGCGGCTGACGCAGATAGCTGTTTATCATTCTGGCTCCCATAGCAGTTTTTGTCTTGTCAAGTATCCACACAAGACTGCCTCTGCGCTGTTTATCACGCATGGTTTCTGTTAGTTCAAGATTTCTCCTAGTTGAAGAATCGATCAGCATATATCTGTCGCATACATAAGGGTATATATGTGTAAAATGGCTCAGATCACACTTCTGAAGTTCAGTCAGATACATAAAAAGAGCCCCCGCAGCCGTAACTCCGTGAGGGAAATCTTCTATTCCAAGCCCGCTTATACTGTTCACCTTAAAATGATTAAGAAGTGTTTTTCTGCATCTGTCATCATCATAATAATGCGGTTCCAGTGCAGAAATAAGGCACCCTACCCTGTGTCTGATCTCGTCAAGGTCTATTCCGCAAACCATAAACGCCTCGTTGCAGACAATCTCACTGGGAGAATACTTATATATCTCATCCATCAGAGATTTGATATCATTCACTTCCGTTAAAAGAAAATCACCGGTGGTAACATCAGCCATCGCTATGCCGTTCTTTTCCCCCATGTAGCAAATGCTGAATATATAGTTATTGCTGTTGTCATCCAAAAGTGCGGAACGGGTATTTGTTCCGGGTGTGATAATCTGTGTTATCTCCCTCTTGACAAGGCCCTTGGCAAGCTTTGGATCTTCAACCTGCTCGCAAATAGCAACCTTATAGCCTTTCTTTATAAGTCTGTTAACGTATGTATCAACCGCATGATACGGTACACCACACATTGGAGCACGTTCATCAAGCCCGCACAGCTTCCCCGTAAGAGTGATCTCAAGTTCTCTGCTGCAGACTTCCGCATCTTCAAAGAAAAGCTCATAGAAGTCACCGAGTCTGTAAAAGAGGAAGCAGTCAGCTCCGACTTCTTCCTTTGTCTTTACATACTCCTTCATCATAGGAGATAGTTTTTCTAAATCAATATCCTTAATGTGCAATGCTATACAACCTCTTCGCCAAAATAATAAAAACCTTTGGATTGAACGAGTTTTACATCAACGATCTTTCCGATCAGTGATTCATCGCCCTTAAAATGAACCATGATATTGTTGCTCATCCTTCCTGTCATCAGGCCCTCTTCATGTTCATTCTTTTCTTCAACCAAGATTTTGCAGATACTTCCCTCAAGTCCGCCGACTTTTGATCTTGCCGTTTCCTGCACTGTCTTAAGCACTCTGTCGAACTGCTCTTTTACAAAGCCTTCTTCACACTGTTGCATCTCGGCAGCAGGAGTACCTGTTCTTTTTGAATATATGAATGTAAAAGCGTTTTCAAATCCACTCTTTATAACAACGTCTATAGTATCATCTACATCTTGCTTTGTTTCTCCAGGAAATCCCACAATTATATCGGTGCTTATTGCTATGTCAGGAATCCTATCTCTGATCTTTTCAACTAAGGCAAGATAACTCTCCTTGGTATATCTTCTGTTCATCGCTTTCAGAATTCTGTTTGAACCGGACTGAAGCGGAAGATGAAGATGTCTGCATATCTTTTTTGAAGAAGCCATCACGTCAATAAGCTCATCCGAAAGGTCCTTTGGATGAGAGGTCATAAACCTTATCCTTTCAAGGCCTTCAATATCTTCTACACGCTTTAACAGCTGTGCGAATGATATGGATTCTTTAAGTCCCCTGCCGTATGAATTGACATTCTGTCCAAGAAGCATTACTTCTACCACTCCGTCAGCTACAAGGTTCCTGATCTCATTGACTATATCCTCGGGCTCACGGCTTCTCTCTCTGCCCCTTACGTAAGGCACGATGCAGTAGGTACAGAAATTATTACAACCGAACATGATATTTACTCCGGATTTAAAGCTGTATTTCCTTACAGTCGGAAGATCTTCCACTATCTCCGGAGTTGACTCCCATATATCGACTATCATTCCATCTTCGGTATACATCCTGTAAAGCAGTTCTGCAAATTTAAATATATTGTGTGTACCGAAGATAAGATCAACAAAGCTATAGCTTTCCTTAAGTTTCTCAATAACGCTGCTTTCTTGCATCATACAGCCGCAGAGAGCTATCTTAAGGTCTTTATTCTTCTTTTTCATATGATGAAGCACGCCCAGATGACCATATACCTTTTGGTTGGCATTGTCTCTTATCGTGCATGTATTCATCAATACAAGATCACTACTCTGCTCATCCTCTATAAGCTCGAATCCGCATTCCTTCAAGATACCGCAAAGCTTCTCGCTGTCTTTTGCGTTCATCTGACATCCAAATGTTGTAACGCACGCTTTTAGCGGTCTTTTAAGCTCCTGCCTTTTAAGATCGAGTATCTTTTTTACCTTGTCTATATATTCAAGTTGTATAAGTGTTTCGTTACTAGTCATCCTCTTACCTGACCGTTGCCTTCTATGACATATTTGTATGTAGTAAGTTCATTAAGTCCCATAGGTCCTCTTGCATGCAGTTTCTGCGTACTTATGCCTATCTCAGCACCAAGTCCAAACTCAAAACCGTCAGAAAATCTTGTTGAAACATTTGCATATACACAGGCAGAATCGATCTCTTTTTCAAATCTTTCAATATTTTCTTTGTTATTGCTTATGATACATTCAGAATGTCCAGTGCTATGCTCATTTATATGTCTTATCGCTTCATCGATATTATCAACTGTCTTTACAGACATTATATAATCCAGATATTCGGTATAGAAATCCTCTTCAGTTGCCTTGACTGCTTTAGTCAAGTGACTTAGTGAGTCATCATCGGCTCTCAGTTCAACATTCTTTTGAGACAGTTTTTCTTCCATCGCAGGGAGAAGCTTTTCACTGGCCTTTCTGTTTACCACAAGACTTTCTGCCGCATTGCATACGCCGATTCTCTGAGTCTTGGCATTGTATATGATATTCAAAGCTGTATCAAGATCAAAATCCTCATCCACATAAATATGACAGTTGCCGGTACCTGTTTCAATAACAGGTATCAGGCTGTTTTCAACCACCGATTTAATAAGTCCGGCTCCGCCTCTTGGAATAAGTACATCCACAAAGTTCTTCTGCTTCATGAATTCAGTCGTTACCGCTCTGTCTGTATCCTTGATAAGGATTATGGCATTTTCATCCACATTGCACTCCTTAAGTGTTTTTTGAATGCAATCAGTTATAGCCATGTTTGAATTCAATGCATCCCCTGCGCCCTTTAATATGACAACATTGCCCGCTTTGAATGTAAGTGCCCATGCATCTGCTGTTACATTTGGCCTGTTTTCATATATGATGCCAACTATACCAAAAGGAGTTGAAATCTTGGTTATCTTCATACCATTTGCATGTGTATGAGTATCGAGTATGCGTCCAACAGGGTCTTCAAGATCCGCAACCTGTCTTACTCCCTCTGCCATTGCTTCAATACGTGCATCGGTAAGCTTTAATCTGTCAAGCCTTCCTTCATTCATACCGGCAGCAACAGCTTTTTCCATATCTTTATCATTTGCAGCAAGTATCAGCTTCCTATCAGCAACAAGATTATTGGCAACTGCACGTAAAACTTCATTTTTCTTGTTTGTATCAAGATCGTTCATGCAATATTTTGCTTCTTTTGCTATCTTGGAAATATATTTAAAATCCGTCATTGCTCTTTCCTCTCTATACAGTCTCGATGATCTCTTTTTCCGTAACCACAAAATCCATTCTTATATCGGTCTCTTCACTTTCTATTTTGCACTCCTGCAAAGAATAAGCTATGCCTATCTTTGTACCCGTCAAATGCTTTGAAAGAAACCTGTCATAATAGCCTTTACCATAACCTATCCTGTTGCCATTTCTGTCAAAAGCGACAAGCGGCATAATAACGAGTGCATTAGCATTTGAATTGAACAGATTGCATGAATCGGGCTTTGGTTCCGGTATATGCCACGATCCTTCTTCAAGTTCATCTCTCGATGCGATCATATAAAAATCCATGTCATTTCCGTTAACCCTTGGAAGATACACGTTCTTATCCATAGCCAGGGCGTGATCTATAATTTTATCGGTAATGACTTCACTTCCAAATGAAGCATATACAAGTATGTCGCCGCAAAGCTCATATTCCTCCATGCCTATGAGCCTCTCAAATATCGTCTGACTCATCTTTTCAGTCTCATCCGTCAAAAGAAGATTTCTTTTTGCAAGCACTTTTTTGCGGCTGATATTTTTATTTGTTTCCAAATTTCTTTCCAAGATTGGTTATACTCCCGTCCTCATTCTGAATATTTATATTGTTAAGCTGAGATCTAAGATTATTTTTGATACTGTCGATATATTCTCTTCTTAACTTCGCCTGTTCTTCTTTCTCCTCGGGAGTAAGACCTTGATCTTGCGATTTATGATACAGCTCGTTAATGCGAGCTATCCTTTCATCCATGTTCATGCAGACACCTACAGATTATTGATGAAATCAACGACATTGAAATTCTTATCTTCATGCGCAGCAAAAAATGTTCCTATATTTCTTCCGTCCATTATACGGTGAATGATACGTATATCCTTGCTGTTTGCAATGATCATATCAGCTCCTGCACTTGTTGCAATCTTCGCAGCTTTCATCTTGGTATTCATTCCGCCTGTGCCCACGCTTGAACCAGTAGATTCTTTTCCCATATTCATATATTTTTCATCAAGTCTGTCAACAAATTCGATGAATTTTGAATCGGGGTTCTTTCTCGGATCATCCGTATATAACCCATCAATATCCGATAGAAGTATGAGAAGATCTGCATTTATCAAGCTGGCAACGATAGCACTTAGTGTATCATTGTCACCGATGAGCACATCATCATCATCAAGAAGTATCTCATAGGTTGATACCGTATCGTTCTCATTTACTATCGGGATAACACCGAGTCTTAAAAGTTCGGTAAAAGTATTAAATGCATTTGTCCTGTTGACCTCATCCGTAAGGATATTCTTAGTCATCAGTATCTGAGCCGCTATCTGATTGTATTCTGCAAAAAGCTTCTGATATGTCATCATAAGCCTAGCCTGTCCGATAGCTGCACATGCCTGCTTAAATCCCATCTTCTTGCTCTCGAGGATGACAGCATGCTTTCCTATGGCTTTTTTTCCTACAGCGATTGCACCCGAACTAACAAGCACTACATCCTTACCCTGGTTTCTTAAATTGCACAATTCTCTTACAAGTACATCAAGTTTTGTATAATCAAGATCTCCCGTTTCAGGATGCTGAAGTGAAGAAGATCCTATCTTGATGACAATTCTCTGCTTGTCTTTGATTGCTTCACGGTAACTATCCATAATAATCTATTCTCCCATAATCCTTGCCGCTATCCTTTCGGCAATAAATATCCCGTCCATTGCAGCACTTGTAATACCGCCGGCATATCCTGCACCTTCTCCGCAGGGAAAAAGGCCTGCTATCTGAGACATGCCTTTATTGTCTCTTAAAATTCGTACAGGTGAAGATGTCCTGCTCTCAATCCCCGCCATTATAGTATTTCCATCATTAAAACCTTTGATCTTATGCCCGAAATCTTCCATGCCTTCAATAAAGCACTCATTCAGCGCCTGTGGCATTATACCATTTAATTCGCAATATTCATAGTCACCTTTGCATACCGGTTCTAAATCAAATGTACGAAAGGAGTCATCTTTTCCTGTTACCGATCTCTTAAAATCGCCGTATCTTTGAACCGGTATCTTTCCGTGACCGCATTCATAAGCTCTTTTTTCAAGATCTCTTTGAAAATTCAAGCCGCAAAGTATATCATCGCCGTCATAATCACCAGGATTTACCTGAACAACAACTGCGCTGTTAGCAACACCTGAATCTCTGTCATGATAACTCATCCCGTTTACGGCAGTCATAAGCTGTTCGGAGGATGCATTAACTACATACCCGCCCGGACACATACAGAATGAATAAACTCCTCGGTCTCTACTCTGATATGTCAGTTTGTAGCTGGCGACCGGAAGTTCATAAAGATCACAGGCATTTCCATACTGATTTTTATCTATTATATGCTGGGGATGCATGACTCTGAAGCCAACGGCAAAAGCTTTTGGCTCCATCGGTACATCTCTGTCCTTCAGTATCTTAAAAGTATCTCGTGCACTGTGTCCTATAGCAAGCACAACATTGTTGGTCTTGATCTTTCTTTCACCAGCATATATGGCCTTTATACCATCATCATCATATTCAAATCCATCAATACAAGTCTGATAGAAGATCTCTCCCCCGAAGTTAAGGATCGATTCACGTATGTTTCTAACAACCTCTATAAGCCTGTCGGTCCCAATGTGCGGCTTGCTGTCATATATTATCTCCTCATCGGCACCATGTTCAACAAATATCCTCAATACTTCCTTGTTGATACCGTACTTGTCTTTAATAAGAGTATTAAGCTTACCGTCAGAAAAAGCGCCTGCTCCGCCTTCGCCAAACTGAACATTTGAAGAAGTATCAAGTTCATCACCTTCCCAGAATTTTTCAACATCCCTGGTTCTTTCTTCTATACGCTTTCCACGTTCAAAGACTACAGGCTTAAATCCTGCTTTAGCAAGCATATACGCACAGAATAGCCCTGCAGGTCCCATACCTATGATAACAGGCCTTTGATCATTTGATAATTCGGTGCCACAGCTATAGGGAAATGAAAAATTTCTTACAGATATCTTTGATATGTCAGGATCTTTCGTATGTATCCTATCCTCATCAGATATGTTTACATCTACTGAATATACAAAACAGATATCCCTGTTTTTTCTTGCATCTAATGATCTTCTGAAAATGCTCATATCTGTCACAGAATCAACATTGATCCTAAGTTTTTTTGCGACTTTTCTTCTTATGATCTCAAGATGTTGTTTACTTGGAATATCAACTCCCACTCTGATCTGACTAACTCTGATCATATCTATCTTACATGAAACAATCCTGCAATAAACCTAAACGGATAGAACACAAAAGTTCCTTGCAGATTTCCTATCTCCTTTTGATTTAAGCCTCGTACCAGAACAAAAACAGTCCAGTAGATTACATATCCTATGAGTACCGATATCACTATTATCAGTGGATTCATAGTGATAACTTTTACTAGGATCAGTTCTATAACAAATACCGGTGCGATAGCTATAAGCACCTTTACTGCCTTAGCAACAAAATCATAATACTTGATGCCTATATAGCTAAGTGCATAGAATCCGTGAATTAGCATGGCCGTGATAAATCCAAGCAGTAATGCTACTAAAAAGAACGTAGGTTTTACACTGCTCTTTCCTGATAGCAGAATATACATGAGAGCCACTAAAAATCCCGCAATATTTCCGAAAAAGGCGACCAGATCATATCCTGTCGCTCTTAATCCGGCGTCAAAGAATCCGTCGAAAGCCATGAACAGGAAGCAAAATGCAGCGATCAGACCAAGCGAAAAGGCCTCCTCTGCCTGACAAGCAAAAACTCCTGTACACACTGCCTTCGAAAATACAAGCATAAATACAAATGCAGGGAATATAACAATAAAAGTATTCTTTGCAAATGCGTTATACCTTGAAATAAGTCCTTTACGGTCTTCCTTCTTATAGCTAACCCTCAATTTACCGTATACAAGTGAAATATATCCTCCCGTAAGCTTTACGGTAAACAGCAGCAGAGAAATTCCGGGTCCGACAATATATCCAAGTCTTGTATATATCTCATTTTCAACTCCGCCCAGTGAGAAATTCACACGTGTAAATACCATAAGGCACATGAACACCGTTATGACAGGAAATATCTTTGTTCTTAAGCTCTTTGCATATTCCGGAAGGAAACTTCTCATAAAAGTCTTAAATCCGTCCTTGCTCCTTACCTCGTTAAACGAATAATGTTCCTGTCTGATAAGGCTTCTGATACCAACAGTTAGTATCAAAAGTCTAATAAGCATCACCAGAGCTATAAACAGTACAGCACCTATGGCCGCATAAACTCCGACCATTATATCGTTATTCTTCAGCGCTGCGACCTTTGTTCCGTATTCAGTAAAAAAGTCAATGCCGAATATCGCCGCTAACGGAAGCAGTATGCTAAAAGCAATATCAGCGATCGTCATGATTATATGACCACCGCATCCAACATAATAGCACCTTATATTATTTGAAAACGCATTGATAAAAAACAGGACTCCAAGAAATGTCATGACACTTCCAACGCATCCGTTTTTAAACAGACTGTTTGAAAATGTCCCGGACATAGTAAGAAAGATGATTATCATCAGAGCGCCGGCAAGAAAAGTATATAACATCACGTACCCGAATATCCTTTTGGCATTATCCTTGAATCCTCGATGCAGCCTTGCAGCCACAAGACGTGTTAGGGTATTTCCGACACATTCGATAAATATCACATATACGAAATAATAGAATATCATTGCCGCTCCGAAGATACCAGCTCCAACAGCGCCGCTCTTTCGAAACAGGATGATAAAATATATTAAAAAGCTTAAACACTCTATAAACTCAAACAGTCTTTTATTTCCCATTTTAATTCCCCCTGGTGATGTTGAGCCTGTCAAGAACAGCTCGCTGTTTTTCCTCCATAACAGCCGCTTCATCTTCCTCCATATGATCATATCCGCAAAGATGCAGCATGCTGTGTGCGATCAAAAACGCATACTCTCTTTTTACACTGTGACCATATTCTTTAGCTTGCTCAAATATCTTGTCTGCAGATAATACAATATCTCCCAGAATGATCAGGCCGTTTTCAGGATCTATACAATCAGCTTCGTCCCTGATATTCTCATCAAACTCTCCCGGCTCATCAAAAAATAATCCCGGGAAAGACAATACATCTGTCTCCTTATCTATATCCCTGGTCTGCTTGTTGATCTCTCTTATGGCAGCATTATCGGTAATTGTGATATTTATCTCGCAATCAAAAGGACATGCCTCCTGCTCTAAAACACCCCTGCAGACATCTTCTGCCACCTTGTTATGATCAAAATCAAATTCTGTATCAGTTGTATTATCCAAATATATCTTCATCTGTCAGAATGCCTTTTAGCGTTGCGATTGCTCTGTTTTGTTTCATAATCCTCATATGCTTTGACGATCTTTTGAACGAGCGGATGTCTTACAACATCTCTACTTGTAAGCTTGCACATCTCGATCCCGTCGATCTTCCCAAGAACTCTCAGCGCCACATCGAGACCCGACTGCTGACCGGGCGCAAGATCCTTCTGACTTGCATCACCCGTAACAATTACCTTGGAACCAAAGCCAATACGAGTGAGAAACATCTTCATCTGAGCCGGAGTAGTATTCTGCGCTTCGTCAAGGATTATATACGCATTATCTAGAGTACGTCCTCTCATATAAGCAAGAGGAGCTACTTCTATCAATCCTTTTTCCATGTTCTTTAAGAATCCGTCAGCACCCATGATCTGATAAAGAGCATCATACAGCGGCCTCAGATATGGATCTACCTTTGACTGAAGATCTCCGGGCAAAAATCCTAACTTCTCACCAGCTTCTATGGCTGGTCTGGTCAGAATGATCCTCTCGACCTCATTGTTCTTAAATGCCGTAATAGCCATGGCCATGGCAAGATAAGTCTTTCCCGTTCCGGCCGGTCCCATTCCGAATACGACCATGTTGTTCTTTATTGCATCCACATACTGCTTCTGTCCAAGCGTCTTAGGCTTTACCGGCTTTCCGGCTACAGTATGACATATGATCTCTTTGTCAATATCTATAAGTTTTTCGGTATCTTCACTGGAAGCTGCCATCTCAACAGCATAATTTACATTCTGCTCCAAAATCTCATTTCCCCTTTTTGACAGTTCCTGCAGAGTATCTAGAACCTTTCTCGCGTTATTAACAGCTGATTCTTTCCCTCTGACGACCATATCACCATTCTGAGAAAATATATCAACTCCCAGCTCTTTTTCTATTGTTTTCATATGGACATCATTATGCCCGAAAATGTTGCAGGCATGATTGATGTCTATGCTCAAGACTTCTGTTTTATTATCGTCCATAAACTCTCCATAAACCTATATAATTATACTAGATTATGTGATAAAAAAAAAGGCTGTCTCAATGACAGCCTTAAATAATTTTATTTTCTTGTCGGAGCCAGATTCTTATAGCCGAAGCCCTTTGTCTTCTCGCGCCATTCATCGATGATACCTGCATAGTATATCATCTGCTTTTCATTCAACTCTCCGCTTTTTCTCAAAGTCTCATAAAGAGTCTCGAGCTTGTTCATGTCAGAAATAGTTGCATCTTTGTAGTTGTTAGACATATTCATCTGTAAGCTGAACAGTACTGCTTCTAACGGCTTACATTCTTTTTTTCCAAAATCAAACAGGCCCATAAACCACACCCCCAAACGTAAATACTGATAACGTTTCTTTTTGGTAAAATTATTATATCATAATTATTCAATAATGTATAATAATTTCAAGCAAAAAACAAAATTTTTATAAATTTTTCACAAAATTATGCTAATTGAATAAGTTGTTATAAATTTTATCGGATATATATTCCAAAAAGGATAGGTCTAAATCCTTAAACTCCCCTGTAATATATCCTTTGATCTTCTTGATTCTCCCGAAATAAAGCGCTTCTTCGGAATCTCTCTTGTTCTCATCTGATGTTATCACATCTAACGTAACAGATTTTCCAAACCAGTCAATAATGTCCTGTTCGAGCTTCTCATCTTCATCAGATTGTTTTAGTAGTTTTTTGTATGTTTTTACTGAATTTATTCCAAGTATTATAAATACAAGGAACATGCCGCCCATTACAATGTTGATAAGTACCCTACTCTCTTTGCTGAGCGAAAGAGGTATAATGCCTAAATCTACAAGAACCAAGAGTATCGCACCTACGATACCGACAAGTAACAGAGTCTGTGCTCCGCTCTTGTATTCTTCAGCTCGTTCTGAAGGCTTCTTGTATCTTGGTATCATGACAGGTGGTTCATTCATCATCTGAGGCTGTTCGTCCTCTTCAGGTATCTCCACGGGAGCGATCTTGGTGAAATATGTTCTCATATATCCCCTGATCTCTTCCTTTTTGCTTTCCTGAATGAGCACCTCGTAGTGGCCTTCTTTGCTATTATAGTTAGTATAAGCATAGTCTATCCCGTTTTCTTCAAGATAAGATACTATCCTGTCAGCTTCATCTTCAGTTCCGAAGTATGCTACCATCTCTGGACCTATGCTATCCATGAGTTTGCATTCGCAGTCAGCACATACTTCGTAGCCTTCCTTATATTCATTTTTACATTTTGGACACCAGGGCATTTCTTAACCTCGCTGTTTATTTTTATTTGTTTTTAAGAAACTCATCGATTCCTTTTGCAGCTGCCTTTCCTGCACCCATGGCAAGGATAACTGTAGCCGCCCCGGTAACAGCATCTCCGCCTGCGTAAACACCTTCCTTTGATGTTTTTCCGTTTGCTTCATCAGCTATTATGCACTTTTTCTTGTTTACATCAAGTCCGATAGTTGTGCTTGAAATAAGAGGATTGGGTGAGGTTCCAAGCGCCATTATGACCGTATCGACATCTATAACAAACTCGCTTCCGGGCACTTCAACCGGTCTTCTTCTTCCTGATTCATCAGGTTCTCCAAGTTCCATTCTGATGCACTTGATACCATTTACCCATCCGTTTTCATCTTTAAGGATTTCTACAGGATTTGTAAGAAGGTCAAATATGATGCCTTCTTCTTTAGCATGATGAACTTCTTCAACTCTTGCGGGAAGTTCTTCTTCACTTCTTCTGTATATGATATGTACCTCTGCTCCAAGTCTAAGAGCTGTTCTTGCAGCATCCATCGCTACATTTCCGCCACCTACAACTGCGACCTTGCTACCTTTCTTTATAGGTGTAGGACTCTTTTCATCAAAAGCCTTCATAAGATTGCTTCTTGTAAGATACTCATTTGCCGAGAACACACCGTTAGCTGTTTCACCTGGAATACCCATGAACTTAGGCAGTCCTGCACCTGAGCCAATAAATACTGCTTCAAAGCCTTCTTCATCCATAAGTTCATCGATAGTAATTGATTTGCCTATGATAACGTTAGTCTCTATCTTTACACCAAGACTCTTAACATTTTCGATTTCTTTTGCAACTACAGCGCTCTTAGGAAGTCTGAACTCAGGAATACCATATACCAGAACTCCACCAGCTTCATGAAGGGCTTCAAATATGGTAACATCATATCCCATCTTAGCCAGATCTCCGGCACATGTAAGTCCGGCAGGACCAGATCCTATGACAGCTACCTTCTTACCATTCTTTTCTTTTGCAGGCTGAGGTTTGATTCCATTTTGGCTCGCATAATCAGCAACATATCTCTCAAGCTTTCCTATGCTTATAGGCTCACCTTTGATTCCTCTGATACATTTGCCTTCGCACTGGCTTTCCTGTGGGCAGACTCTGCCACATACTGCCGGCAGAGAACTTGACTCTGAGATTATCTCATAAGCCTTCTCAATATCACCGTTCTTAACCTGTTCTATAAATGCAGGTATGTTTATTGCTACAGGGCAACCTTTCATGCACTGCGCATTCTTGCAGTTGATGCAGCGGCTTGCCTCTTCCATAGCTTCTTCTTTATTGTATCCAAGACAAACCTCATCAAAGTTTGTCGCTCTCACTTTAGCATCCTGTTCACGAACCGGAACCTTCTTTAAAACGTCCATAACTTCCTCCTAATTACAATTTCCGCAACCGCCGTGGTGAGTATCACCCTCAGTCAGCTCAAGCATCTTTCTTCCTTCTTCGGTCTTGTAAAGCTGCTGGCGCTTCATTGCTTCATCGAAGTTTATAAGGTGACCGTCAAACTCGGGTCCGTCAACACATGCAAATTTAACCTCATCGCCGACCGTAACACGGCATGCTCCGCACATTCCTGTACCGTCAACCATTATGGGGTTCATTGAAACTATTGTAGGTATGCCAAGTTCCTTTGTCAGCTTGGCAACGAATTTCATCATTATCATAGGTCCTATTGCAACACAGAGATCGTATTTCTTTCCCTCAGCCACAAGATCCTCTATGACCTTTGTAACCATACCGCTCCTGCCATATGATCCGTCATCGGTCGTCACATAAAGGTTAGAAACCTTGCTCATCTCATCTTCCATTATAAGAAGATCTTTTGTCTTTGATCCGACAATAGCATCTGCCATGATTCCTTTTTCACAAAGCCATTTAACCTGCGGATAAACTGGAGCTGTACCTACACCGCCTGCAACAAAAAGAATGCTCTTTTTCTTGAGTTCATCTATAGGAGTATCAATAAGTTCACTAGGTCTGCCAAGCGGTCCCACTACATCGTGGAAACTGTCACCCGTCTTAAGCTTTGCCATCTGTGTAGTCGAAACACCTATAGCCTGAAATACTATTGTGACTGTACCCTTTTCACGATCGTAATCACAAATCGTAAGAGGTATCCTCTCGCTTCTCTCATCAGTCCTTACGATCAGGAACTGGCCTGGAAGGCACTTTTTCGCTACTCTGGGAGCCTCAACTATCATCCAATATATATTGGGAACCATTTCTTTTGCTTCGATAATCTTATACATAACTCCTCCAAATATATAAAATCATATAAAAACACAAACTATAGTTTATAAAATACCGTTCAAAAAATCAAGTGCAAACAAAAAATTCAAAGAATATCGACAAAAAATTGTAGAAAATCAAAAAAATCCCCCGACAAAAGTCGGGGAAATCAATCTGATCAGAAATCTCTGAGTGTATAAGTATTATTGCTTCCTGCAATCGCCTGGTACAGATGACCATCATAAACATCGACGGCAAATAAGTTGCCGGTTGACATTCGTATTGTTCCTTCCTGGTAGTATTCGCTCACAAAATAAAGCGTTCTGTTCTGAACATATCTCAATTCACTGTAAGCGTACATGTACTTTCCTTCACTGCCCTCGACATTTCCTTCGGGAGATATCACTCTTCCGATCTCGAACTGCCTGTTCTTAACGATCTCAAGAGCCTGTTCCTGCGTAATCCTTGTATCCACGTCAAGATTATATCTGCAGACCACTTCTTCACTTTCGCTTCCGTTTGAATTGATAGCAATAAAATGATATACAGATTGACCCAATGGGATCGCTATAGGATCAGTGTAGATAGCGCTGCCCGTGGTCGGTCTCGAGTCATCCGTAGTATAATAAACATTTGCACCGATGGGAGCTATAACTGTTATAAGTTGCGGAACACTGTATGTTCCGTCAGCAGGTGCAACTATCGGATCATCCGGTACATCCGAATTGATCATATACTTATGACCTACGATCTGTGAGCATACGCCTATGCTGTTTACAAAGACCGCATTCACCTTATATTCGCCGTTTTTAAGCATTATCGGTTCTGTATAAAGATTGCAGTCGCTTCCCGGTTCTGATCCGTCCAGAGTATAGTATATAGCCCCTTCAGTGGACGGGATAAGTTCAAGGCTCTTTACATCATCATATGTGCCCTCTTCAAGTGAAAAAGCCGGTGGCTTGGCCATATAGTCGATGTATTTTAGTTGCAGTTCTTCATCGGCATACTGAAGCAGCACTGCGTTAAGCTCATTATACTTCTTTTCCTGTATATATACGTTAATAAGGCTTTCCATGGCTTGAGATTCATATCTGTAGCCAACTACCTTTCCGTATATTTCCTCCGCTTTAACAAGATTGCCCTGTTCCTCATATATCTTTCCGATCTTATACAGAGGTTCGGTATTGTCCTTGTTTAAACTGAAGGCTTTTTCATAATACTCTTCCGCAGTCACATAATCCTTGGCTGAAAATGCAGAATCCGCCTGTTTCATCTGATAATCATATGAATTATCCTTAAACATATAAAAACCAATGAGTGCGACGCATAAAATAAGCAATGCCAGTATAGCCGCGCATCCAATAACAAAGGTTTTTCTGTTAATGACAACTACAGGCTCATCATTGACCACAGGTTTAGGCGGCTCCTGCGGTGATATCTGATCCGCTACATCACTCAATACATCCGATATGCTGTTTTCTATTTCAGGTTCAAAATCAGGAACTATATAGACCTCTTCACCGCATACTTCGCAGTAGAGATTGCCTTCTCCAAGTTCATGACCGCATTTTGGACATTTCATATACTATTCTTTACTTATCAGAACAAACCTGTGATCTTTCCGTTTTCATCTACGTCGATATTGTAGGCTGCAGGATTCTTAGATAATCCCGGCATAGTCATAACATCGCCGGTAAGAGCTACAACAAATCCTGCACCAGCTGATACATATGCATCTCTAACCGTAACATTAAAGCCTGTTGGTCTTCCGAGCTTGGTAGGATCATCAGACAGTGAATACTGATTCTTTGCAATGCAGACCGGAAGATTTGAAAAGCCAAGCTGTTCGATCTTTTCTATCTTCTTTGCCGCAGAAACTAGTATGTCGACACCGTCTGCTCCGTATATTTCTTTTGCAACCGTCTCGATCTTCTTTGCAATCGGCATATTATCAGGGTAAAGCAGTTTAAAGTCAGAAGGTTTTTCAAGCGATTCCAAAACCTTGTTTGCAAGATTTATACCGCCTTCTCCGCCTTTCTCCCAGACTTCGCTGAGCGCAAATGATGCGCCTCTTTCCTCGCAGAATTGTTTTACGTACTGAGTCTCTTTATCGGTGTCACTCACAAACGCATTTAACGTCACTACTATCGGGACACCATATTTCTTAAGATTTTCGATATGCTTTTCTAAGTTTACGATTCCCTTCTTCAAGGCATCAAGATCTTCCCGGCCAAGTTCTTCCTTCCTAACCCCGCCATTATACTTGAGAGCACGGATTGTTGCAACCAAAACTATCGCATCCGGAGCAAGATTTGCTTTTCTGCATTTGATATCGAGGAATTTTTCTGCTCCAAGATCAGCCCCGAAGCCTGCCTCGGTGATGCAGTAATCAGCCATCTTTAATGCCGTCTTTGTCGCACGCACAGAGTTGCATCCGTGAGCTATATTAGCAAAGGGTCCTCCATGAACAAGTGCAGGAGTATGTTCCAAAGTCTGGATAAGGTTGGGCTTTATTGCATCCTTTAAAAGTGCAGCCATAGCTCCTACCGCCTTGAGATCTTTTGCTGTTACCGGATTACCGTCCAGATCATAGGCAACTATTATCTGAGAAAGCTTCTTCTTAAGATCATCCATATCCTCTGCAAGACATAGGATAGCCATTATCTCAGAAGCAACAGTTATAACAAAGTGATCTTCTCTCACAAAACCATCTGTTTTAGAGCCGAGACCGACAACTATATTCCTTAGCACTCTGTCATTCATGTCTTCACATCTTTTCCAGATGATCTGTCTTGTGTCTATTCTAAGTTCATTGCCCTGCTGGATATGATTATCCAGCAAAGCTGCCAAAAGATTATTTGCACTTGTTATCGCATGAAAATCTCCAGTGAAATGCAGGTTGAGATCTTCCATGGGAACTACCTGTGCATATCCGCCTCCTGCAGCTCCTCCCTTGATACCAAAGCACGGACCAAGAGACGGCTCTCTGAGTGCTATGACAGCTTTCTTTCCTAGTTTCCCAAATGCCTGGCCAAGGCCTACTGTCGTGGTCGTCTTTCCTTCTCCTGCCGGTGTAGGATTTATGGCAGTCACTAAAATAAGTTTCCCATTTTTGTTATCTTTTATCCTGTTGATGTACTCATCGGAAAGCTTTGCTTTATACTTTCCGTATAATTCGATCTCATCCTTATCTATTCCGAGTGACGCAGCGACATTCTCAATGTTTTCGAGTTTCGCTTCCTGTGCTATCTCAATATCACTTTTTGCCATGTGTCTTACTCCTTATACATATTCTTTAACAAATGCTTCAAACTGTTCTCTGCTCATTATGATATCTCTAGGCTTTGTACCCTGTTCTGAACCGACAACTCCTGCTTCACACAGCTGGTCCATTATCCTTGCCGCTCTGTTAAAGCCTATCTTGAATTTTCTCTGCAGATTACCTATCGAAGCTTTATCAGCATCGATGATAAAATATCCTGCCTGAGCAAATAATTCATCATACTGCGAATCTTCATTTGACATGCCTCCCGAAGACGAAGACACGCTCATCTTCTCGACACCAGAAAGAGCCTGTTCGCCGAAATCATTGTGCAGACGCTGCTCCTTTACAAAGTCGACCACTTCGGAAACTTCCTTATCAGAAACAAATGCTCCCTGGATACGTGCTGGCTTTGTATATCCCTGAGGATAAAACAGCATATCGCCCTTGCCCAAAAGCTTTTCTGCTCCGTTCATATCAAGGATCGTTCTAGAATCGACACCAGATGATACAGCAAATGCTACTCTACTGGGCATATTTGCTTTTATAAGCCCCGTAATTACATCAACCGAAGGCCTCTGTGTCGCTAATATCAGATGAATACCGCAGGCTCTTGCAAGCTGTGCAAGACGACAGATTGCTTCTTCCACTTCTTTCGCCGCGACCATCATTAGATCTGCCAGCTCATCTACTATGATCACTATCTGAGGCAGGTGCTTGTATTCATCGTTGTTTTCTTCATCAACCTTTTTATTATATCCTTTAAGGTCTCTTACATTCAAATCTGCAAATTTCTTATACCTGTCGGTCATTTCAGCTACAGCCCAGTTAAGAGCTCCCGCAGCCTTTTTGGGATCTGTTACGACTGGGATCATCAGATGCGGAATGCCATTATATACATTCAATTCAACGACCTTCGGATCGACCATTATCAGCTGTACATCCTTCGGATCATGTTTATATATGATACTCATAATTATTGTATTTATACAAACAGATTTTCCCGAACCGGTACTTCCCGCAATGAGCATATGAGGCATCTTTGCTATATCAGCCACTATGACCTTTCCTGCAATATCCTTGCCTACTGCAAACACGATATTTCCGCTAAAATCCTTAAACTCTTTGTCCTCAAGGAGTTCTCTTAGCATAACACCGCTGCTCTCACTGTTAGGAACCTCTATACCAACTGCCGACTTTCCCGGTATTGGAGCCTCTATCCTAATATCCTTTGCAGCAAGATGAAGTTTAAGATCATCTGCAAGGGAAGTAATACGGCTTACCTTTACGCCTATTGCAGGCTCAAGTTCATATCTGGTAACACTCGGTCCCTGACTTATATCGGTAACTCTTGCACTCACTCCGAAACTATCAAGCGCATCCTCGAGTTTCTTCGCAGTCTCACTGAGAGTCGTCCTCGAATCAGATGCAGTTTTGGAACTGCCTTTTGACAAGAGCGATAATGGAGGAAATTTGTATTTCTTATTTGAGTTCTCGTGGTTTTTAACGGTCGGAGCAACAATCTTTTCCTCGGACTTTGGCGGTTCTTTTTCAATCGTAGCCATAACCGGTTTCTTTATAGGCTGAACAGGCGCAGGAGCCTCTTGGGTTGTTTCCTCTTCCATTCCAGCGATATGGAATCTGATACTGTTATCCAAAGGATTGCTGTCCTTAACAGTTATCCTTTCCTTAACGATCGGTGGATCAGTCTCTTTAAACGTTATCTCATGCATGTCATCGTGCTTTTTTGATGCCGGGTCATCTTTTAATGTTGTATTAACCGACACTCCTGAAACACGCTTATCCATGCGAAGGATATTTTCAGTTTCTTCTGCTTCTCTCTCTAGCCTTTTCTGCTCTCTTATACGCTGTCTTTCCTCAGCACTGTTTCTTCTCGGTCTTTGAGGTTGATCTTCATATTCTTCTTCATCTTGTTCAACTATGCGGTTACGCATATGCTCTCTGCGATACTCACCGGCTTCCTTAGCGGTATTCCTTATCTTGTCTGAACCATTTATGAACAGATCGATAAAACCTTTACCGAGGATAAAGAGTGCGCAGATTACAATAACACACACATCTACACCGATCGTCGCACCTGTATCTATATATTTATTCAAAAAATACCCGATCGAACCACCGATCAGACCTCCACCGGCTCTTTCATCAAATCCTGTCATAAACAGATCTTTGATATTGTACTTATCGTTATAAGCCGTAAAGCCTTCTGTAACTTCAAATATTATTGCAATTGCAAAGAAAAGTATGACCGTTGCGATGATCTTTGTTTTTAGTCTGCTGTCAGTCTGCTTTGATATCCACAAAAATGCCAAAAGGATAAGAATTACAGGAAAAACATAGGCCATCTTTCCAAATAGACCAAACATGATTCCGCTTACAATATCCCCAAAGCTCCCGACCATTTTAAAATTACATAAAAACAGAAGGATACAAAGACAGACAGATCCTATTATCACTGCATAGTTAATTATTAGCAGATCCTCATCCGATATAGTCCTTGTATTCTTTTTATTCTTTGAATTTGTATTTGTCTTTCTTGTCGAAGTAGTCCGCGTATTCTTTGCAGATGTACCTCTTTTACCTGTATTGTTTGCCATGATAAGTAAATCTTTAAAAAATCACATAATAACCCATATTTTCAACCTTAATCATTTTATCACATAATCTTGCGTTCGTCACTCATAAAAAATACAATATTTTGTATATAAAGAAAAGCCCCGAAGGGCTTCTCTTATATATCATATTTATTATTTGTACTGTTTATCTCAACATCATAATGCATCCATGCTTCTGGAATCACACGTCCGTAATCCATCTCCCTGTGTACATGCTTCTTAGGCAATGGAAGCGGGTTTTCAATAAACTCGATCTCCTCAGTTTTAACCTCTTCAGGTTTGGCCTCTTCAAGCTTGACTTCTTCTTTGACGCTATCTTCAGTCGATATCATCATATTTGAAGATTCATCATCAAACTTAAATTCCTCAGATTTCTCTTCTGTCTCTTCCAGTTTATCTTCTTTGATGAGATCGATCGATTCATCTATCTTGTCCTTAATGACAGGCTGTTCTGAATTGTCAAAAGAAAATATTTCGACATTCTCAATAGAACTGTCAGTTTTTTGTTCTTCCTTTACTTCTTCAAAAACAAAGCTATCGTTTAATCCGTTTCCGGAGAAATCAAAATCAGCTTCAGTGATGAGTTCTTCACCCGCAAACTCAGCCAGCGCTTCATCATTCTTGGCGTTCTCGATAGATTTTTCCACATCGAGCTTCTGTTCCAAAGCCTCCTGGAAAGAGAAGTCTTCATCGCCCAGGTTGTTTTTGATGCCATCCTCAACCGTCATCTTCTGTTCAACAGCCTTTACATATGAAATATCGCCGAGATGATCTGCAACGTTTATGGATTCTTCCGTTACTATCTTTTCATTAAGCGCATCTTCAAATGAGAATTCTTCTTTTGTCTTTGCTTTTTCGATAGCTTCCTCAACGTCAAGCTTCTTAGAGAGTGCATCTTCATATGAGAATCCGATCAGATTTTGAGCTTCTTCATTCTCGATCTTGTTCTTAAGAGTATCCTCATAAGAAAACTCTTCATCTTCATCAATCTTTTTGCCAAGCATCTCTTCTATCGAGAACTCTTCTTCATCATGGCTTTCATTATCTTCAACAAAGAAGTTCTTTCCATCTGTCTCGATCTTAGAATCTGCTTCATCTGCCTCTGTAAGAGCCTTGAACACTTCCATTTCGTTTACTTTATCAGTGTTCTCGCTCTTTATAGGCTCCCAGCCTTTCTTGTATTCGAATGAGGGCTCGTCGAAATCAAATACAAACTCGCTCTCGATATTGTCTATCTCCTTCTTAGGTTCGGAAACTGACTCCTCTACGCTGAAATCCTCCCACGATACGTTGGTTTTTTCTTGTGCAAGATCAAGAACCGGCTCTTTGTTAAATTCAAGTTCAGAATTATCTTCTGCAACAGACTCTGAAATCTCTCCGCCAGATTTTTGAACATCTTCTGCAGGTTCAATAACCTCTTTTACAGGTTCATTTTGATCTGGTTTTATGTCTTCAACGTTTAAGTTGTCAAATGCATCTACCCCCAGATCCAGATCCAGATCCGCAAAATTCGAAGCATGTGAAACATACTGTTTCTGAGGCTCATCATATAGATAGCCAAAGAATGAGTCTACATATGCCTTCTGATCATTTGAGATTTCATTAATCACATCCTCACCCTCATTTACTTCTACATCCGCTACAGTTCCTTCAATTTCTTTATTGTCATCTGCAGCCTCTTCACTGCCGCCTTCATTGTCAGCCTCTATATCTGATACTTCTTCTGTCACATCATCATAGATATTCTTGGATACAGCTTTGGGAGGAACATTATCTCCATTGAACAAAGACTCGAAATCGACATCATTCATGCCGAAATCGCTTGTCTTTCTTACCTCAGGAGCATTGTACTTTCTCTCTTCTTCAGATTTGTTGCCAGGTTCAGCAGAACCACCAGACTCCTCTGTCGTTTCTTCTTTAAGAGGTACCTGATCCTCTGCTTTTATCTCAGATTCAGTTTTGACCTCTTCATCCTTTTGATCAGTTTCAGAATCATCTGCCTTAACTTCCGGTTCAGCCTTTATTTCCTCTGCCTTGTCCTCTTCCTGAGGTCTGATCACAATATCGGGATTGCTTTCCTTAATATCAGTATCTGGTATGCTGTTTTCTGTTGCAGCAAGTCTGACAGCCGCAACAGATACTGGCTTATCATCTATGCTTGATATCTCAGCCGGCTGCATATCATCTTCGATACGTGTAACCCTTACCGGACTGTCGATGCTTCCAAGTCCGAACAATCCACAGCCTCCGACGATAAGAAGGCAAAGTGCAAAGATCATGATATAGGCAGGTCTGTTGTTAACGTTGATAAAGAACATCTGAGCAAATATGATTACCCAGAACGGAATGATGATATGAGCGGTATCATCCTCATTGCGCCAGAACATTACACAATAGAACACGCAAAGAATGAGGAGCAGAAATATTCCTCTCTCATCACCTATCTTAAGAATAAATGCAGGATTTGAGATAAACCCAAATCTGTAATTGATATGTTTCATGAGCAGTTTTACAAAACCTTCCACACCGCTCTTTTCAATTAGATATGAATAAAGGATCAACATAAGCCCGAAAGCAAATATATGACCAAATATCATGCAAAACGTATTAACTACCCTGTCTTTGGTCGGTTCACTGTTGCAGTTTAACAAAATTATAACAGGGATTATCATCGCGAACATAAACAAAGTAGAATACAGTGCAAATATTCCGGTAAGCCCCCCGATAAACAGGCTGAAAACAATCTTTACTTCAGTCTGTTCTATGGAATTCTTATAAAGTGCGGATACCCAAAGCATGATACCGAACATAAGCAAAAGAAGACAATCCGAGCCATCATTTGCGATGTTTCTGAAAAATATAGGTAACACCGCCATCCCGACAGCTACAGTAGCCGATGAAAATCTTCCGAATATGTTCTTTACAGACCATACGATCAGTGCATATGCGATAATAGAGAGCAGAGTCTGGGTAAGATACACAGGGAAATATGTATTTCCGAATATCTTGAACATAGCAGATAAAAGCGACGCAAACATACTGTTTACGGTCGTCATTCCGGTATAGATCCTACCATCGGATCCAATCTTTGCCATATCATAAACAGTTCCTTTAGAAAACTCCACCTTTATAAAATCGCTTATTACCAGAAGACGTACAACAACTAACAGAATCGATGCAACTATCATAGATGCGAGGTATGCTTTATCCCCGTCTATACGTTTTCCATCTGCCACAAATTTTTTTACAGTTTTATTAAGCACAAAAGCCAGCCCTACTACAACACCGCAGTATACTCCGGTGATGATCATACGGCTGACCATATTTGATATTCCGAATTTTCTTCCAACACAAACGCAAAACAGTACAAGAAGAACACTCGTGAACAATACGCACATCGCATTGCTGAATTTATTTCTGGAAATATCCATTGTAACCCCCCTTGGGTTTAGATAGCGTCTATTGCCTGAGCTAAATCTGCAATAATATCATCTACATTCTCAATACCGACACTGAGTCTGATAAACTCAGGAAGTATTCCTGCTTCTATCAGCTGCTCATCTGTCATCTGACGATGTGTATGACTTGCGGGATGAAGCACGCATGTTCTTGCGTCCGCCACATGAGTAACGATACATGCAAGCTTTAGATTACTCATAACTGCTTTTGAAGCCTCTCTACCGCCCTTCATGCCAAATGCCATGACGCCACAGGTTCCGTTAGGACAGTACTTTTTAGCAAGATCATGGTATTTATCTGTCGTAAGTCCCGGATAATTGACCCATGCGACCTTGGGATTTGATGCAAGAAACTCTGCAACCTTCTGAGCATTTTCAACGTGTCTTGGCATACGAAGATGAAGTGTTTCAAGACCAATATTAAGATAAAACGCATTCTGAGGAGACTGGATTGATCCAAGATCCCTCATTAGCTGTGCAGTTGCCTTCGTGATATAAGCAGCTTTACCAAACTTCTTTGTATATACTATGCCATGATAAGATTCATCAGGTTCAGTGAGTCCCGGATACTTATCCGCATATTTATCCCAGTCAAAGTTTCCGCTGTCAACTATGCATCCGCCAACGCCTAGTCCATGTCCATCCATATATTTTGTTGTCGAATGAGTTACGATATCAGCCCCCCATTTGATCGGGTTGCAGTTTATCGGTGTAGGGAATGTATTGTCCACAATAAGCGGAACTCCGTGTGCATGAGCAACACGTGCAAATTTTTCTATATCAAGAACTATGCATGACGGATTTGCGATCGTTTCAGCAAGAACACATTTTGTATTTTCCTTAAATGCTGCATTGAGCGTTTCTTCATCATCATCAGGATGAACGATCGTACAATCTATTCCCATCTTCTTCATAGTTGTAAGAACAAGGTTGAATGTTCCTCCATAGATAGGCGATGACATAACTACATGCCCGCCGTTCTCGCAGATATTAAAGATTGCATAGAAATTTGCAGCCTGACCTGAGCTTGTCAGCATAGCCGCATAGCCGCCTTCAAGAGCGCATATCTTGTTTGCAACGTTATCATTTGTAGGATTGGCAAGCCTTGTATAGAAATATCCGCTTTCCTCAAGATCGAACAGTCTGCCCATCGCATCAGAATCTTCATATTTGAAGGTAGTGCTCTGAACTATAGGCATATTTCTGGGTTCACCGTTTTTAGGCGTATAACCGCTCTGAATACATATTGTCTCTTTTGATTTGAATTCTCCCATTTCCTTTACCTCTATTCCTGTTCTTCCCAGTTGGTATATACTGACTGAACGTCATCATCCTCATCAAGAAGATCTATTATCCTGTTGATGAGCTTCACTGTATCAGGATCCGTTACAGAAACATAGTTCTGCGGGATCATTGTGACTTCACTTGATACATATTCTATCTTGTTCTCATCCAGCGCATTCTGAACAGCTACCAGATCGTCAGGAGCTGTTATGATCTCATATGCATCTTCTTCATCGGCAAAATCCTCAGCTCCAGCATCAAGCGCTATCATCATGACATCATCCGCTTCAGCTTCACATTCTTCCTTATCGATAATTATCTGACCTTTTTCATCAAACATGAACGATACACATCCGGGGGTTCCTATGCTTCCGCTTCCCTTAGTAAATGCGCTTCTTACGTTCGCTGCAGTTCTGTTCTTGTTATCGGTAAGAGTCTTAACTATGATAGCTATACCGCTAGGGCCGTAACCTTCATAAGTAATATACTCATAGTTTACATTTCCCATGTCGCCGCTAGCCTTTTTGATACCTCTCTCGATAGTATCGTTGGGCATATTGTTAGACTTTGCCTTTGCGATAACCTGCGCAAGCTTAAAGTTGTTTGAAGGATCCGGTCCGCCCTCCTTAACAGCGACCGCTATCTCTCTGCCGATAATGGTAAATATCTTACCCTTTGCGGCATCATTCTTCTCTTTCTTATGTTTGATGTTGGCAAATTTTGAATGTCCTGACATAAAAACCTCTTTCCTGTACTTGTATTATTCTTCAGCCTCTGCCTTGATCGGCTCGGTCTGTTTGCTTACTTCTTTTGTCTTTGTTATTAGTATCTGTTTTATGATGTTATTCTCAACAGATAAAACCTTAAAATCATATCCCTTGTAGTTATACTCGAATTTTTCCTTCTTATCAGGGATATGTTCAAGTTTTGAGATGAGATATCCGTTTATAGTCTCAAAGTTATCATCATCAAAAGTGATATCCAGATATTTTTCAAGATCCTCAAGCTTGGTAAGTCCGTCTATGATATATTTATTGTCTTCCCTAGCAATGATGACATCCGAATCATCATCATATTCGTCATCGATATCTCCGACGATCTCCTCGAGTATATCTCTCATGGCAACTATTCCGGTAGTCTGACCGTATTCATCGATTACGATCACCATCTGTAGTCTTGCAGCACGCATAGTTGAAAACAATGAATCAACCTTGCGCGTCTCGGGAATAAACTTTGCCTCTCTTATAAGACCATCTATCTTATCAAGCGTTTTCTTTCTGTTATTCTTATCTCTGTTTGCGCTGATCGCATCCTTGATATGTACTATTCCGACAATGTGATCGATACTCTCGCTGTAAACAGGAAACCTTGAATTACTGCTATCTAGCATTACCTCGATCGCATCCTCAAGTTTCTGAGTTACATCAACTGCGACAATGTTGCTCCTGTCAGTCATGATATCCTTGGCTGCCTTATCGCCAAACTCAAATATGTTATTGATCATGGCCGCTTCAGACTCTTCGATCATACCTTTTTCAGTACCTTCGTTGACGATGGAGATGATCTCTTCCTCAGCCGCCTTGCCTTTAAATATGCTTTTAAAATTCTTAGCTACAAACCCTGCCACAAAGCCTATCAAAAACAGGATGATAGAAAGAATTACTGTACCTGCCGTACCCATTCAACTCCTTAAAACATATAATATACCGACATATTAATATAACATCTTATCAAGTCCTAGTCAATTATACTTAGGTCAGTTCAACGACCGGAACATCCTTGAAATAGTCCTTCTGATACACGTATTCTCCATCCTTAACAAATAGTCTTGGAACACGCTTTCCTATGTCGCACACAAACTCGTAATTGAGATGATCCGAAAGCTTGCTGAGATCATCCATTGTTATTACAGCATCCTCATCCTTGCCGACGAGCGTTACGGTATCTCCTTCTTTCGCTTCCGGAATAAATGTAACATCTACCATCATCTGATCCATGCATACTCTTCCAAGAACCGGAGCCTTCTTTCCGTGAATTATAACAGAACTCTTATTTGAAAGTGCTCTCGGATAACCATCGGCATACCCTACGGGAACAGTAGCTATCTTTGTAGGTCTTTGAGTAACAAATGTTCCGCCGTAGCTAACAGGAGTTCCCTTGGCGACTTCCTTGATATAGGTTATATGGCTTACAAGACTCATGACAGGCTTTAGATTGATTCGCTCAATATCTACCTCATCCGAAGGTCTTAGTCCGTACAGTATGATTCCTGCCCTTACCGCATCCATATGAGCATACGACATATCTACGATAGCTGCTGAATTTGAACAGTGTTTAACCTTAAACGTAAATCCGGTATCGGCTTCTACTCCTTCGACAAAGCTCTTGAACAGTTCAAACTGTTCATTTGCACTTGTCTTGTCAGTCTCATCGGCTCTTGCAAAATGAGTAAATATGCCTTCAACATCAATATATTCAGACGCAATAGCCTTCTTAATGAACTCAAAGCCTTCATCAAACGGCGAAATGCCTATCCTGCTCATTCCGGTATCTACCTTGATATGAACTATCGCCTTTTTACCAATCTTTTTACTTATTCTCTCCAGTTCGTTCAGCGTATCTTCTCTGAATATAGTCATTCTTATTGAACGCTTTATCATTTCCTCATATGCATAAGGGAATGTATATCCAATCACAAGGATCTCCTTCTTAATCCCTGCATCAAGAAGCTGAAGGGCTTCTTCTGCTGTAGCAACGGCATATCCTTTTACGGCATCATGTTTTTCAAGTACCGTCGCTATCGGTACGGCCCCATGTCCGTAGCCGTCAGCTTTTATTACCGCATATATCCCCTGGGGAGCAGTTATAACCTTCTCAATCTGAGTGATATTGTTCTCTACATTATCAAGATCAATGATCGCACACACTCTTTCGTATTTTTCCAGCATTATCCGTTACTTCCTTACTGTTGATTATCTTTCCTGATCGGATTGTCCGAAGGATTGTATTTCATATCGAAAAGATCCACTACCTCGGCTCCGAATATATCATGCATATAGGAATAGATTTCCTGATTGGAGATCTCGTATTCCTGCTTTCTGACAACATTCTTTTTAAGCTCGATTCTTATCTTGGCCAACCACGCTCCGAGCTCTTCAATTCCCTTTTCATTCTCTCTTAGTTCGTCATAGCATGCATCCATTGTATTTATCATCAACTGCTTGTTTACTTCTGCTATCTCTTTTGGAAGTTCCATAAGATCATCATTGAAAGAATCGATCTTTTCGTTGCAGTCATTTATAAGTTTTTTATTCTTCTCAACCTTGTCAAAGCCATCATTGTCATCCATAAGAGTAACGATCTCATCCATGAGTTCCTTTTTAACACGTTTGATCTCCTTGATCTCGCTGTTTATTCTTCCCTGCTTGCGCAAAAGCTCATTAAGTTTACCCTCATATTCCTTGATGGCATCAGTCTTTTCAACCTTTGAAAATAGCTTGTGCCACTTGTTGTCAAGAGTGGCAACAGGCACCTTTTTTGCAGCAAGAGCATTTATCATCTTGTCAATATCTTTTGCCATATCATTCCCTCAATGAATGTGTCCTGTTATATGATAATTTCATAAGACTTTCGGACAGATGAACACTTTCTACAGTAACATCATCAGGAACCTCCAGATCCACGTGAGCGAAATTCCATATTGCTTTGATTCCGCATTTAACAAGTCTGTCGGCAACTTCAACGGCTCCGCTCTTTGGTATGGTTATGACAGCCATATCAATATTATTTTCTTTGACAAAACCTTCCATCATCTCCATCGGCATGATCTCAATGCCTCTTATAGTCTTACCAATAAGTTCTGGATCCTTATCAAAGCATCCGTCAAATATGAAGCCTCTTCTTTCAAAGTTCACGTAATTTGCCAGGCAATGTCCGAGATTGCCTGATCCGATCAGTATCATATGATGCTGCCTGTCAAGTCCGAGTATCTTGCCTATCTCTTTATATAAGAGTTCTACATTATACCCATAGCCCTGCTGACCGAATCCGCCAAAATTATTGAAATCCTGTCTTATCTGAGATGCCGTGGCATTCATTATATCAGCCAGTTCCTGACTTGATATCCTTTCAACCCCTTTGTCCTTTAGTTCTCCCAAAAACCTGTAATACCGCGGCAGACGGGTTATAACAGCCTGAGAGATATTTCTTACATCCATAATACCCCCACAAAAAAATAAATTTACATAAATCATATTATACTCCGCTTGTGAAATTCTTGTCAATTTGTTTGAAGCTCATATTTGCCTAAATTCCCTATTGCCTGTATAATCGATTTGTTATGATACTTTCAGTCAATAATATTGATAAAACATTTGTAGACAATCACATACTTAAAGGTGTCAGCTTTCATCTGAACGAGAATGACAAAGCCGCTCTCATCGGGGTTAACGGATGCGGAAAGACTACGCTGCTAAAAATAATCATGGGGCTTGAACATGCCGATAATGGTGAAGTTACCATGTCAAAAGATCTTAGTGTCGGTTATCTTCCCCAGAATGCAGTCCTTGATTCTGACAGGACTGTTTATGAAGAAGTTCTCTCTACAAAACAGGATATGGTCGAAATGGAAGCTTCTCTTGAAAAGCTTCAAAAGGCCATGGAAGTCTCTTCAGGTAAAGAACTAGACTTGCTTATTGCCAAGCATACTGACATGTTAGCCTCATTTGAAGATAAGGGTGGGTATGTGTATAAGAGTGAAGTAAGAGGTGTTTTACTGGGACTGGGCTTTAACGAAGAGCAGCTATCCCAGTCTGTAAATACTCTTTCCGGAGGTCAAAAGACACGTGTTGCACTTGGCAAACTTCTTTTGTTCTCACCGGATCTTATAATACTTGATGAGCCGACCAACCATCTTGATATGAGCTCAGTCTCATGGCTTGAAAACTATCTTCTCAATTACAAGAAATCTGTATTCATAGTTTCGCACGACAGGTATTTTCTCGACAGGATTGTAAATAAGGTAATCGAGATTGAAGCAGGTCACGCTACTACATATGACGGAAACTATTCCGCCTATTCAATAAAAAAAGAAATGTTAAGAAATGCTGCGATGAACGCTTATATCAAGCAACAGGCTCAGATTGAGCATCAGGAAGCCGTTATTGAAAAATTAAGAAGCTTTAATCGTGAGAAATCAATAAAAAGAGCCGAATCAAGAGTAAAAGCTCTTGAAAAGATTGAAAGACTCGATAAACCTATCGAACTAAATGACGACATGCAGCTTACTCTCATACCACGCATAGAATCAGGGAAAGACGTTTTAGCGGTTAACGGGCTGTCAAAATCTTACGGATCTAACAGCCTGTTTGAAAACTTAGCCTTTGAGCTCAAACGAGGAGACCATGTTGCGATAATAGGTGATAACGGAACCGGCAAGACCACTCTGTTAAAGATTATAAACGGAGTTGAAAGCCCTGACTTCGGCTCATATAAACTGGGTACTAAAGTAACCGTAGGCTATTATGATCAGGAACACCACGTACTTAATGATGATAACACCATATTCAACGAGATAAGCGATGCTTATCCGAGTTTAAACAATACAGAGATAAGAAATGTTCTGGCAGCCTTCCTGTTTACCGGGGAGGATGTATTCAAAAAGATAGGTTCTTTAAGTGGCGGAGAAAAGGGACGTGTCTCTTTGGCAAAGCTGATGCTGTCCGAATCAAATCTTCTAATACTCGATGAACCTACAAACCATTTGGATATTACATCCAAAGAGATACTCGAAAGTGCCCTAAATAATTATGAAGGCACTCTACTTTATGTATCTCATGACAGATATTTCATAAACAGAACAGCTGACAGGATACTTGAGTTAAAGAATCACGGCTTTACTGAATATCTAGGCAACTATGATTACTATCTTGAAAAGAAAGATCAGATATCATCTTCAGATAATTCAAACAGCAAACAGAAAACAACTGTCGAAAGCGAGAACAAACTTGACTGGAAAGCCCAAAAGGAATATCAGGCAGGTCTAAGAAAGATTCAAAACAGACTTAATGAAGTCGAAAAAAAGATAGAGGCACTAGAATCAGAAAAAGAAAAACTCGAAGTTGCATTGTCCGATCCGGTCAATTCATATAACTCAGCAAAGTTGAATGAGCTTGCAGCTAAGCTGTCAGAAGTAGATGAAAAACTCCTTCCTCTCATGGATGACTGGGAAATGATCAGTGAAGAACTCGAAGAATACAAAAACTAAAGAAGCGCATTACTGCGCTTCTTTAATTTCATTCTAAATCAATTCTTCAAGTTTTTCTCTTATAGCCTTGATAAAATCCTGAGAGTTAAGAACTGTTACATCCTTAAGACTTGTGATAAGGGCAAGATCCTTGGTCATCTTTCCTGACTCAATTGTTGAAAGAGTTGCCTTCTCAAGAGCATCAGCAAATCTGATCAGATCATTATTGCCGTCAAGTTCTCCTCTCTTTCTTAAAGCACCTGTCCATGCAAATATTGTAGCAACAGAGTTTGTACTTGTCTCTTCCCCTTTAAGGTGCTTATAATAATGTCTCTGAACAGTTCCGTGAGCAGCTTCATACTCATATACACCGTCGGGAGATACTAAAACTGAAGTCATCATTGCAAGTGAACCGAACGCTGAACTTACCATATCACTCATAACGTCACCGTCATAGTTCTTGCAGGCCCAAATAAATCCGCCCTTGCTCTTCATCACACGTGCAACGGCATCATCTATAAGTGTATAGAAATACTCTATACCCAGCTCATCAAATTTCTCTTTATACTCCTTTTCGAATATCTCATTAAAGATATCCTTAAAAGTATGATCATACTTCTTTGAAATGGTATCCTTAGTCGCAAACCAGATATCCTGCTTTAAAGCTATAGCATATGTAAAGCATGCTCTTGCAAAACTTTCGATTGACTTATTGGTATTGTGCATACCCTGGATCACTCCGGGACCCTTAAACTCGTGAATAACCTCTTCTGTAGTATTTCCGTTCTTATCCGTAAAGACTAGTTTCGCTGTTCCTTCTGTCGGGACAACTATCTCAACATTCTTATAAACATCACCATATGCATGTCTTGCAAGTGTTATAGGCTTCTCCCAGTTTCTGACACACGGTTCTATTCCTTTTACGATGATAGGAGTACGGAATACCGTACCGTCGAGCATCGCTCTTATAGTTCCGTTAGGGCTCTTCCACATCTGCTTAAGGTTATATTCACTCATTCTTGCCTGATTTGGAGTAATAGTAGCACATTTAACCGCCACTCCGTATTTCTTCGTGGCATTTGCACTGTCTATCGTCACCTGATCATCGGTCTCGTTTCTGTGTTCAAGACCAAGATCATAATAATCTGTATTAAGATCTATATAAGGAAGAAGTAGCTCATCCTTGATCATCTTCCAGAGTATCCTGGTCATCTCATCTCCATCCATCTCGACAATAGGAGTAGTCATTTTAATTTTTTCCATCGTTATACCAAACCTCTCTCGTATATTTCTTTTAAGCCATTCTTTATCATATTATCATATGCATTGACTATATGTCGATTGGCAGCTTCTTCCGCCCTGTCTGCGTCTCCTGCTTTTATCGCCTCCATGATCTCTCTATGTTCCTTTGTAGACTCACTGCTTCGCTTAAACTGTGACAGTGTCCTCTTTCTGACTCTAAGGACATATTCATGAAAGTCTCTTAACTGATGCTCGAGCATCTTACTGTTGCAGGCTTCATATATGATCTCGTGAAATCTGTTATCGAGAACCGCAATCTGTTCCATATGACCTTTGGAAGCATGGAATTCAGAAAGATAGATATTTTCCTCCATCTCTTCCATCTGCTCCTTTGTGATATTGGTCGTTGCCCATCTGGCAGCCAGTCCTTCGAGCTTTGATCTCATCATATAAATGTCTTCAACATCCTTTATCGTAATGCCCGTGACATATGCGCCCTTATTTGGAATGATCTGAATCAGTCCTTCAAGCTCAAGCTGTCTGAAAGCCTCACGTACAGGGGTGCGCGAAACACCAAGTTCTTCGCCTATGCTAACCTCTTTAAGTTCCTCGTTTTCCTTGTAAACGCCGCTTAAGATGTTATCTCTGATCTTGTGATAGACCCTTCCACGCAATGAAAATTTATCATTGACTTCTGATTTTACATCATAATTTGCCATATCTTATAAGCTCCACTAGAACTTAAACCAATTCGATGCCGAGTTTCTTGCAATACTTGTCGATCACAGACAAAAGCTCTTCGTCTGTAAGTACCGTTACTCTTCCTGATTCATATTCAGCATCTACCCATTCCTTGATCTCGTGAACAAGTTGCGAGTTCTTATCTACTTTTTTATCATCAGCAAGTTTGAAGTATGTATTGATCCAGTGTGCTATACCGGCAAGCCCTGAAGTAGAACTTACGGCACAAAGTACCGGACGGTTTAAGAATTTCTCTGTATCAAATATGTTATAAATCTCTTCATTCTTTAATAGGCCGTCAGCATGTATTCCTGCTCTAGTAACATTGAAGTTCTTGCCTACAAAAGGAGTCCTTGGCGGAATCTTGTATCCGATCTCCTTTTCGTAGTACTGAGCAAGCTCTGTGATAACGGTAGTATCCATTCCGTTTAGATCACCTTTTAGCTGTGCATATTCAAATACCATTGCTTCAAGAGGCGTATTTCCCGTTCTCTCGCCTATACCAAACAGTGACGTATTAACGGCGCTGCATCCATATAGCCATGCTGTCGTAGAATTAACAACTGCCTTGTAGAAATCATTGTGGCCATGCCACTCAAGAAGTTCATGAGGAACTCCGCCGTTTGTATGAAGAGCATAGATGATTCCCTGTACGCTTCTGGGAATAACGGCTCCGGAAAAGTTAACTCCGTATCCCATTGTGTCACACGCTCTGATCTTTACAGGAATATTGTATTCATTCTTGAGTTTCATAAGTTCAACACAGAAAGGAACAACAAATCCATAAATATCAGCTCTTGTAATATCCTCAAGATGGCATCTTACTGCTATGCCTTCATCTAGGCACTGTCTTACAACGCTCAGATAATGCTCCATAGCCTGTTTTCTGGTCATCTTAAGCTTAAGGAAAATATGATAATCCGAGCAGCTGACCAAGATACCTGTTTCCTTCATGCCGATCTCTTTTACAAGTTTAAAATCATCCTTGCTTGCTCTGATCCAGCTGGTTACCTCAGGGAACTTATATCCTCTTTCCATGCATTTGTATACAGCATCTCTATCTTTTTTACTATATAAAAAGAATTCGGATGCCCTGATCATACCATTGGGGCCGCCAAGCTTATTCAGATAATCATATATCGTAACTATCTGTTCTGTACTGTAAGGCGCCCTTGACTGCTGACCGTCTCTGAAAGTCGTATCAGTGATCCAGATATCCTTAGGCATATTCAAAGGAACTATTCTGTTATTAAACGGGATTTTGGGGATCTCCGAATACGGAAACATATTTCTGAAGACATTGGGTTTCTCAACGTCGTCAAGGATATACATATGCTCCTCGATCTCCAAAAGATTGTTTTTCTGATTCATCTGAACAGGGCTGTTATGAAAGCCTTCAAATTCGTACATTACAACTTCTCCTTGAGATTATTGATTCATTTTAAATGTTTTCTTGTATGATTGTATACAATTATACCAAGCGTGTCAAGGTAAAGAAAAGCATAAAAAATCCGAAGATTCTCCTAAAAAGAACCTTCGGATATACATTTTGTATAAATCAGGCTTTGACTTCTCTCTTTTTCGCAAAGATCAGGATCAATCCCAAAGATAGCAAAAGTATCGCATACACATAGTATATCGAGAATGACTTGTCACCTGTATCAGGCGAATCATCAAGTCTGTAGTTTTTAACAACCTTTCCATCCTTTACATTAAGGACAAGATTGTCCTCTCCTGTTGCATATACACCAAAATACGAAAGGTGCTTGGTTTCGAATGTTATCGCTTTCTTATCCTGATCAACATCGGCCTTGAGTTCTTCAAGCTGTCCGTCTTCATCTAATGTTATCACATGATATACATTACCATTAACATTTAAAGGAACAGTCACATACAGCGATGACTGACCAAGCTTCTTGATATCAACGCTTCCTGTCTCATCCTTAAGTCGTATATCATACGCATCCATATTTACTGTCGTGCCAAACAGATCTGAATATGCCCTGTTAAGTGCTTCAGCTGCCGATGTACTGTCATCGATCGTAAGAAGCGAAAGCTTTTCATCTTCTGAAAGCAGTCCCTTATATGCTGACTCTTCATTTCCGTTATGAAGAGTCTTTAATGTTTTTGATGCGTCAACCTTCTTGTATGGGCTATCTGTAAGTTTGATCGTATCAAGATTAGAAATATTGTATTCTCTGCCCTCATAAACAAATGATGCAGGCATATTGTCTAATACATCCTGGCTATAGATATAATTGATGATAACTCTGGCATTTCCGGTTTCATTTCCATTATCATCTTTTTCAAGAGCTACAGCCATTCCGGAGAAGCCTAGGCTGTCATTGTCAAGGACCGTTCCTTCTACTGAACTGTTGATCACATCATCATCAACTATCGCAAAAAGGACATTGTATAATGCATCTTTTCTGTAATCCTCATTTGAAAGCCTCTGACTTGTTTCATCAGCTGTTACAGCAGGTAATGTATCACAATCAATCTTGATGACCTTAGTATTATCTGGTTTATAGCAATCAGTAAAATCAAATGCTCTTAAGCCTATACTCTTAAGGCTTTTGGGAAGGACAAAATTATCTACAGGACAGTTCATAAATGCTCTATCACCGATCTTTTCTACATTTCTTGCACCGGTTACACTTCGTAACTTCTTGCATCCTCTGAAGGCATCTGAATCAATTAGCGTACAAGAATCCGGAATAACTACGCTTTCAAGATTCTCATTACCCGCAAAGCATCCTGATGCTATCATCTTAACTCCATCAGGTATATAAGCTTTGTCATTGCAATTACAGTGAAGCAGTATACCGTCTCCAACGATCATATACTGTGGATAACTCGACAATTGAATGCCATACGTATATAAAAACGGTGTATTGTCAAATGCATATCCGGAAATGTACTTTACACTTGAAGGAATATCAACTTTTTTCAGATTATCGCAGTGATAAAATGCACCATAGCCTATGCTCTCGACTCCATTTGGAATAACAAGTTCCTCAATGCTGCTACGAGCAAAACTGAATGCACCGATTTCTTTTGTACCATTGGGTATTACAAAATCATCATTGTTTCTTGATGCATAAAAAGCCTGTGATGCAATCTTATTATCAACATAAGTATATTTGGGAAGATATCCGCCTTTTCCCGTGTCATATAAAACACCGTCATTATTCGAATTATCTCCTGTTTCCTCATTATCATTATTCTGTATCTGTGAAACAGGAGTATCATCGCGTTCTATCTGCTTGACATCCATCTCACGATTTATAAAGAATACTGCTCTTCCGCCCACGATAACAGTCTTCCCAAACAATGAAGGATCATCTTCAGCAAGAAGCGGCGAAACACTCGGCATCCAGTCAACATTGCTGGGATCACGGCTTGCATCTATAAGGCCCGATGACGGACTATAAACATTCTTTGGTGATGAATATCCGTTTCCCGTTCCTGTGCCGTTTCCGGAATCAGAATTTTCATCATATCTGTCATTAACGTTATTATATATCCTTGTTGCATCCTGACTCTCCGCTGATCCTATATCCGACTTGTCATAGTTTTGGAAAAAGTCATAAGCTACAGTTCCCGGATCTGCTATGATATTTAACTTAGGACATCCGTCAAATGCTGTAGGTGAAATGTATGTAACAGAACCTGGTATCTCAACATCACCAAGATTAACACAGTTTTCAAAAGCCTTCGCATCAATATAGTTTACACTATAGGGTATCTGTATACTCTTAAGATTTTTGCAGTTTGAAAATGCGTACGCAGGAACTTCACACAATCTGCTGCTTAAATATACCTCTGAAACATTCTCATTACCCCAGAAACTGTATGGACTGATATGCTCAACAGAATTTGGCATCTGATATGCCGGGAACTGATTTCCTGAAAGATATGTATAAAGCCATGCCTTAGTATCATCATATAAAACACCGGCTTCATATTTAAGATTATTATTCTTTCTTGAAACACTGATACCGGCAAGATTTCTGCATCCGGCAAATACACCGTCGCCAATCTCTTCAACACCTGCACCAATAGAAACATTCTTTAATCCTGTACATCCGCTAAATGCAGCTGAACCGATCGATGTGACATTATCAGGTATGATAACTCTTCCCAAATATGTACAATTGGCAAAAGCACCATGTCTTATCTCTTTTACATTCTTACCAATGTTTATAACGCCAAGATAAGGATTGTTTGCAAATGCCTCTTCACCTATGACTTTTATATCATCAGAAACAGACACGGTTGTAGCCGTGCCTGTGTATTCGCTCAATGTGTCTTCGTCCAGTAAGAAGTTCTCCTTGGCTACAGAGGCAGCCTGAGCCATCCTGGGCGGAATCTGCGTAAATATTATCGCAGTGATGATAAACATCGCACCGATAAGCCTTCTGATCTTTTTAGCCATAAAGTTTCACCCATTAAGCTGTCTTTGGTGCTTTTACTACCTTGTCCTTCTTAAGGAACAATATAAGTGACATGCTAAACAGAGCTATTGAAACAAACCATTTAGGATGTATTCCGTCTCCCGTTTTAGGTGTAGAATCTATAGTTCCGTAAGTAAGATTGCTTGTATCAACATAAATCGTATACGGTGAGAAGTGTGTCGCCGTAAATGATACACATGGTATCCCATCAACTGTAACGAACTTGCAAGGAAGTTCTTCGAGAGTCATACCGTTAACTGCTCCTACCCTGTTATTTCCTGCGTACTGAACAAGAGCATCAGGTATCGGCATAGTAATGTTCACACTGAGTCCGTTAACGTCAGTAATCTTATTTGTACCCGTAGCATCATACAATGAGATATCCATTGCAAAATACTTAATCGGAGACATATCACCGTACTTCTGTGAAAGTGCTGTTGCTACCTGGTTGGCAGCATCATTGCTCTCTGTTATCTTAACAATAAAGTTATCTGTTGATCCGCTAACCGATGCATAAGCCTTATCAACATTAGAAATTCCCGGCTTCGTAATGTCTACCACTGTTCCTGTATTTCTGTTTGGACCAGTTCCATTTCCGTTACCGTTTCTAGTAGATACATTGGTACTCACCTTTGATGAATTACCGGTACCATCCTTATATGTGGCCGTAACTATGCAATCTCCAGCAGGCATCTTAAGTGTCGTAGCCTTGGATGTTGTGCTATATATTGTAGGTGTCGAATTACCGCTTACTACCCACTTGTCAAACACCTTTCCAGCAGGTGCATCAATTGCTTCGATGATAACCGTTGTATCTGCTGAATAATCACCTGAACCCGAACCGTAAACCACCTGTAACTTATATTTCTTTCCAGTAGCCCCGGGAGTACCTGTAGCTTTTGCAGCCTCTGTTGCATTCGGTGATGCTTTCGGTGTAGTTCCTGGTGTTGTACCTGGGGTTGTTCCAGGTGTAGTTCCTGGTGTTACTCCCGGTGTATTTGGACCAGGTGTTACACTCGGATCCGCCGACTTATTGATTTCAAAAACAGCATAGAAATTCGTGTCTTCAGTTATTACAGTGTTATCAACTGTCTCAGTACCATCAGAGCCTTCTTTTAACCATTTTTCAAATGTGTAACCTTCTTTTACGGGATCATTTTCAGGCTTTATATCCAAAGCTTTTCTACCACTCTCAACATAGTCTTTAGCAAGAACTTTTCCTTCGGATATAAATCTTACCAGGAATACTTCGTCAAGATCCTTTACCTTATATTCCTGTTTCTTGGCCATTTTTATAGTATTGGTATTCGTCTTATATGTTAAATATGTAGCATTTTTAACTTTATCACCAACAGGTCCGTTAGTATCATTATCGAGGAATGCACCTCCAACAGTCCTATCTATGACTTTCAATCCATCACCTGTGTTATGGAATGCTCTTTCACCGATTTCATCTACTTCGTTTCCAAAATCAACTTCGGTAAGATTTTCACATCCTAGGAAACATTCTTTGGGAATGCTTTCAAGTTTTTTTGCTTCTGTAAGATCAACAGTCTCAAGGCCCAAACAATTCTCAAATGCATTGTCATCCATTGATACAACATCTGCAATTGACGGATTATTTGATAGATTGATATCTTCATAGCCTGGTCCAACAGCTGTTCCTATAGATTCCAATCCCTGGATGATATTTTTACCGCCAGGAACGTTCTCATAAATGATTCCATTCTCACATGTAAAATCTGGATTACCGAATGCAACGCTTGTAACACCAGTACACCCTGCAAATGGTCTCGCACCAACATCTTTGATTCCTTTGCCGATATAAGCTGTTTCCAAATTTTCACAGCTTTCAAATGCCTTGTCGGGAAGATAAACAACATCGTGCATTTCAATACTTGTAAGTCTGTCGTTACCCTTATCTACGTTCTCTAAAGGATATAATTTAGGATATTCCCTTGCTCCGTTATCTCCGGCTTCATTTCCGTAATAACCATTAAACAGACCAATTGAAGAATATGTGTTGTAAGGTGTGATAGCCTTGTTAAAGTACGCATCCGCACTTGCTTTATTAGAAAACTTATCAACATTATTCGGATTCAAACTTGTATCATTGAAGAAGCCATTAACATCGATCGATTCTACGCCTTCTGGGATTACAAGATTTGAACAATTCTTAACCAGTTGTTCTTCCAGAAGATTAAGAGGTTGTGAGGAATCAATCTTATCCTTAACTGTCTGGCCATAATATGGGTCACTTGCACCGGGTGCTGCCGGAAGTTCAATAAGCTTTTCCTCCGCCACATCATAAGCGTATCTGTCAAGATATTCATAATGCGGATAATCTACAAGTGTCACTAGTCCGTTCTGATTATCTAGTATCACGGAAAGACTTGTCGGCGCAGGGGTTTTATACAGTGTTCTGATACTTTGATTAGCATTGGCAAAATTGTCTGTATCAGTTGCCCATTCAAATGGAGCATATCCCGGGGCAATATCTCCATGTATTGTTAGTTTAGTTCCTTTTGTATTAAAAGCATTAGAGCCAATATTACCTTCAGGGAATCTAGTGCTATCAGCCGCTCCTTCAAAAGTTATATCTTCAAGTTTAGGACAATTCTGGAATGTATTATCACCTATGCTATTTATGTTCTCTGCGATTGTTACTTCGCGTAATTTAGGGCAATCCTCAAAAGCACCTTTTCCTATGCTTGTTATGCTGTCACCGATATAAGCTGTCTCCATCTTATCTGCACCAGCAAATGTATTATCATCTAGTGTAGCAATGTTACTTCCATCTTCAATAACCAGATTGACTATATAATCCAGTACCCCTACATTTGTTGTATCCCCAACAAAGCACCCTTCTTTTATTCCAGTAACCGTAGTTGTTCCAACCACGGCTGGTATTGTAAATTTATCTATGTTTACAGGTGTTTTATCCTGAGGAAATGTACAGCTTATTAGTTCTCCGGTTTCCTTATCAATAACCATAAGATAATTGCCATCAGAAACCTCATAATACTCCTTTCCGCCTTCTACATAAACGTAAGGTACGTGTCTACCCTCGTTTCCCGTTGCAGCATAATCATAGAGAGCAGACCATGTAGAAACCCTAGGAGACGCAGCCTTGCCCGCAGCATTATTCTTTGGTCCTTTTACATAGAAATTTTGATTTGCTACAGAATAAAACATGGTATTATGCGTATTACTGTCACCATCTACCGAACTATTATATGTAGTATTCTGACAACCTTCGCCAAATGTTACACATTCTAATCCCGTACAATCAAAAAATATTGTATCATCAAGATTTCCTGTAATATTGTCAGGTATTGTAACGTAATCAAGATTGTCTCTACCAGCAAGGCAATACTCACCTATATTAGTTTTATTTGCTCCATCTTTACCTATGTATGAAGGGAACGTAAAGTTTGTCAAGTTGCCAGTTTCAGCATTATTAGTGGCAAAAGCAGCTGTTCCTAAAGAAGTAATATATGACTGTCCAAAATCTACATTATTTAGTGCAAGGTCATCATAAAACGCATACTTGCATATTTCCTTTGGCGAAGTTGATCCTAGACTTGCAAATGTTACATCTGCGAGATTCCCACTATTTGCAAAAGAGCCTGGCCCTATATATGTACATGAATCAGGTATTACAACTTCTCTTATCGGACATCCATAGAAAGCTTCAGCTCCAATCCTCCTTATTCCTTCAGGCATATCAACAGATGACAATTTTGTACAATTATAAAATGCTCTGTTTCCTATCTTTGCATCACTTGACAAAGCTACTGTGGCCAGAAAGCTGTTTTCGAATGCTCCATCTCCTATAAATGATATTTCTCTAGCCATCTCAAGTGTTTTAACATTCGCCACATCTTTGAATGCTTCAGCTCCGACACCGACAATGGTTGCAAATGTATAACATAAATAACTATCAAAATCTACTTCATAAATCTTGCCACCTATAGAGCTCTTTCCATCGGCAGGTCTTGTTCCTATGTTTGGGACAAACACTTTTTCCCAGGTTACCGGATTTCCGGATGCATCATAAATACGCTTATCAACAGGAACAAGCTGCATTGGTGTTCCATCACCAAATACTTGTTCACAGAAGAAAGCTTTTTGATCCGCATCAGTAGTATATTTATTTGCATAGGATCTGATCAACGGATTGGGTTTATTATTTACTGAAGGGTCTGCTTTCCACGCATCCCATTCTTTTATATATGTGTCTACATCACTCCGGAATTCATCATAAAGCCACTTATGATCTTCATTACTGATTAAAAATTCATCATCTAATATTCTTTCATATTTCAGAGTTTTTATTTCAACATCTTCATCTTTAATATCACCGAAATGTCTCTTAACAGTTATAGTTTTTGATGTTGAATTATAAAATGAATCATAATCTGATTGAGTCAGAAAAATATGATTAGAATAAACACGGCTATCTAGTTTAATGTCATCAACTGAATACTGATTGTTATACTTAGTAATGTATCCATTCGACCCCTCGGTTTTCGCCCAATATTCATACTGCCAATCCATCTGCCAGCTACCTGCCGAAGTTCGTGACATGATAAGAGCTTTTGATATATTCCCATCACTGGCTGCCGCTTTAGCTTCGAAATCTGTATTAGATGGATAATCAAGATCCGAATAATCATATATATAATCTGTAGTAGATACATCATACGCAGGGATGGCTGCAGTAGCAGGATCATACGCATATGAATCAGGGAAGGGTATCGCAGCAACTATGATAGATGTTGCCATGAACAATCCGCCGATCGTCTTTCTTACAGATTTTTTCATTCTTCTTTTAGTAGAATTACCAGTAGTTTTTTTCATATGTTTTTATCTCCGTTAAGATGTATACACATACTCTGATATTATTATCGGTTTAGAAATGTGAAAAATTTACATAATACCCCTATTTTCACAACATACCATTTTTATTTTACTATATATAGAGTTTTTTGCAAGAGTTTTCCTACATGTTGTATTGTGTAAATATCTTAAACTACAGCAAACAAAAACAGCCATGAAATCAGTTACGATTTCCTGACTGTTGTCATCAAAATATAATATCTTTTGTAACATCTACTTAACTTTCTTAGCCACAACAACAAATCTGCCGTTTGCTTCCTCATAGTCACAAGTTGATAAAGTTATAAGCTTGTCTCCATACTTTGCAGTTACTCCCGTATCATATAGTGAAAGATTTGCCATCTCTTCCATGTTTGAATCGAACTCGTTCTCGCTTGTTGCATCAATGAATTTATAATACTTGAATACTATCTCTTCCTCACTGTATATACGAGATCTGAAAACATACATGATCTGATATGTTCCCTCTTCATATATAGTATCAAACAGTATTGTCGGATGTTCCTTATAGTAATCCTCTTTTGAATAATAGTTAAGATTGCCAAACATCTTTCCTGACTTCATATGGTGTCCATAGATTATCATGTTGTCGTTTGGATGAGCTGCATCGCAGTCCTTGTCCATGAATATCGATCCGTTCTTGTCGTATTCCTGATTATAGTTATGATCCAAGTAGTACTCATTATTGACCGTCTGCATTACAGGATAATCGATATTGGTACCTTCTATCTTTATCCACCCGACTAGTTTCTTATTCTTCTGATACAGCTTTTCGTATTTCTTAAGTACAGGAGGAATCGTCTTATCCTCATGCACTATATTAACGCTATATTCCTTGGTAGTTGTGGTATCATCTATCAGATTTGCCAGATCATTATATTCCGCATCGTTTTTCGCATACATTGAATAATAGAATATAAGATATCCGACACTTATCAGTGCTACAAGCGAAGCGGCGACTATGATCAGTTTCCTTTTTCTCTCGCGTTTCTTAACCTGACGGTTTATCTCCTCCTCAAGTTCGGGATCGAAATCATCCTCATCATCAAAAATTCTACGTGTATCCATTATTTCCGGATCATCTTTAGCCGGTTTCTTTTTAAACGGCTTAAAGCCCTTTCTCTGTGGTTGAGAAAGAGCTTTATCTCGCTCAAGCTGAGTTAGAGCTTCCTCAAGTTCGTCGAGGAAATCATCACCCAGCATTGTTTCAAATCTGTAATTGCCGTTTTCAATATTGTCGCGTATCTTACAGACATCCTCATATTTGGTCATGTCATGTCTTTCTTTGATCGCTTCAATATTCTCAAAATCTCTTTTGGCTGCCTTATAGGAATCTATATCCCTGAAGGTTCTGCCTCCAACTTCCAAATTCGGCATATATCTTACTCGCTTTGTCCCTTTAGCTGTTCTTTATCGGTAATAAATGCGTTTACGTAGTATTCCGTAATGGTATATATCTTATCCGAACCCTCTACCATTGCAAAATATGTTCCGTCCACTGCAAACTGATCACCTATGAAATATGTCTGCTGTACGCCGGTCGCGTCTGTGAACGATACTATATACTGTGGTTTATCAAGGCCATATTCCGAAGGATCCGATGGGTTTTCAATCTCAGAACGTGCATTGAGGTTTGACGCATAGCTTACTATATCTGCAACTATATCAGCATCAGGTATGAAACTGTCATCTCCATCAAGCTTCCACACTCCATTTGAATCCTTGGTAAAGCTCATTGTAACGCCATCATGTATATATGATATGTTTTTTACTGATTCCGTATCAGTCTTGATGACCGAGATCACGTTTACAGTATCTAGTACTTCAACATTGTCTACCTTATATATCGAAATAATATATCCTACTACAAAGAGTATAAGAACAACCAAAAGTATGAGTAACTGTTTCATTTGTTTTTTCATCTTACTTTTTCCTTCTCTTTGTCCAGATTATAAAGCCCGTAACAAGAAGCGCTACCGGTACAACTATAAGAAGTACGAGGAATATTATTAGTCCTGCTGAACTCTTTATAATGAACTGCTCTGATGAAAGCGACTTTACAGGTACGACAACAGCCGCCGCATCATTGTTGACGCTCTGGTTAAGAATGTTGGTAAATACCGTAAGGTTTGCGTTACTCGTTAATTCATTTGCCTGATCTGTAAACATATACGGCGATCCTACGATATACGCAACAGTCTGTCCACCGTCTTTAGTCGTTCTGGTGGAAGTTACCGCAACATTTAATGGTCCGACCTCATCAGTATTCTGATCATACGCATAATCATTCACATCTGTTATGCTGTTCTTTCTGTATGACTTATCAGTTGATGAAAGGAAAGGCACAACATGAACATCTTCACTGTCTGGATCGTACTGATACAGCGCTTTGGCATAAGGAAGCCATACTCCCTTCTTACCGTATACACCTGTTGTGATCACATTGTTTTGAACATCAGGTACGATATAGTAAGGCGAACTTACAAATGACTGTATATCTACTACAAGACCGTTTTCAGAATAAACACCGTAATACTCGAGTAACTTGTCGAAATTAGGCATATTCGCTCTGTAGTCATCAGCAAGGCCAAGAGTAATAAGCAGCTTCCCTCCGTTTTCAGCATACGCCATTATCTTTTCAACATCACCCTCCGAAAAATCCGATGTGGGCGACATTATTATGAGCAACTGACAATCCTGAGGTATGTCATTTCCAAGAAGGCTTATGGATTCCATCTCATAATTCTGTTTTGTAATGGCATCAGCAAAGCCTTTATCAAGTTCTATCTCATCGTGTCCGCTAAGATAGTATATCTTTGCAGTAAGGCCGTTATTTATATAATTAATCGCAGAGGTTATCTTACCCTCCATATCATTCTGCTGGACCGTATTGTAAGAACCATCATCATTGAAAGAATAATCGGTGATATACATATCATTATAATCAACATACTTGGTTCTCGTTTTTGTCTCTAGGAATAAAGAATTATATGAAGGTGTTGATTCAGTAAAGTTTTCATAGAATTTCGGGCTCTTATTGGGATCTTTATATTCTATCTTTATCTTATCTGAGAGCTCACTGTACACAGCTAAAACTCTGTCAAGCGATTCATCCTTATTATCCTGGGCTGCATATACATAAATCGTTAGTTCTTCATTTAACTCAGAGACAACATTTTTTGTCGCATCGCAAAGGGAATACAGTTTCTGCTGAGTAAGATCATACTTCATGTATTTGTCAGGGAACTGTTTCATTATCAAGTTAGCAACGATTGCTATAGCAATAACTATCACAATGCTTGTCATTGAAAAAGCACTGAGTGCGAAATTCTTAACACTTGTAGTATATCTGCGTTTTTGAACTGACTGAACAGTAAGGAAAATGAAAACTGCAGACATAGAAATAAAGTATACAATGCATCTGTAATCAAGCACACCTGAAAGGAACGTATCATATCGATCGGCGAGATCAAATACAGCCACTCCTTTAGCAATTACTTTCAAAACTGACATCTGAGTATTTTCGAGCATGTACTCGATACCGGCAGTCAAATATATCACAAACATCGTTATTATGCTTACTATTGCCGCTATTACCTGGCTTTCCGTAAATGATGAAACAAACATACATATAGCTATGCATGTAGCTCCATAAAAGAAAAATCCGAGTATGGCAAGTCCGTTTATACCCCAGTCTATGGTTGTATATGCACTCAGCAAAATTGGAAACAGGCCTATAACGAGCACCGTTATACCAAATACGGCAAGCATAGCCAGATACTTTCCAAGTATGATCTTACCTACACTTATAGGAGCTGTAAGTGTAAGCTGATCAGTCTTGTTCTTCTTTTCTTCTGAAAGGATCCTCATAGAAAGAACCGGCAGAGAAAAGATCATTATCATAAGTAGTCGTACAAGTACGTACAGAATATCAGACATACCTGCATTGATATTGTATGCATTGAAATAAAGTGCAGACACAAATACCATGGATGCTATGAACACCCATCCTATAACATTCTGGAAGAAGTTTTTAAATTCACGCTTAAATATTGCCCACATTTTACTCTTCCTCCTTTTTATCAGTTTCTATTTCTAATGTTGTTTTGGCATCTGTTTTTTCATTTTCATCTTCGTCATCTTTCATCTCATCGATGATCTGTTCAGCGATAGATGCCTTCTTTGCTTTCTTCTCAGCTTCCTTCTTTGCTTTTTCTTCAGCTTCTTTAGCAGCCTCTTCGCGCTCTATCTTCTCGACATAAGCATCGTCAGTAAGTTCAAGGAAGATGTCCTCAAGGCTCTTAGAATTATTAAGAAGTCTGTAAATAAATATATTCTTTGAAACAAGCTTTTTACAAAGATCGTCTCTTATCTCTTTCTTGTCATCATAGCTGATAAAGCATTCAACACAGCCGCCAGCCGCATTGTCTACAGTGCAGCTCTTAACTCCATCTATAGACTTAACGATCTCGCTGACCTCTTTCTTTGAACCCTTAGCTGTAAGTTCGATAGTATTACTGCTTCCCAGTTCTTTTAGAAGATTTTCCGCTGAGCCTGAAGCAACCAGGCGTCCTTTAGCGATGATCATTATCTCATCGCAGACTTCAGCGACCTCGCTTAAGATATGTGAACTTAAAATAACAGTATGCTCTTTTTTCAGTTCTCTTATCAGTTCACGTATCTCTATGATCTGCTTGGGGTCAAGACCTACTGTAGGCTCATCCAGTATGATCACATCAGGATTTCCGATCATAGCCTGTGCAAGACCAACTCTCTGTTTGTAACCCTTTGACAGATTCTTTATCAGTCTGCCCTGCATATCGGTTATAAAGGTCTTCTTCATGACCTCTTCAACCTGTTTCTTTCTATCTGTCTTTGCCACCTTTTTAAGTTCGGCAACAAAATCAAGATATTCCTTTACAGTCATATCCTGATATAGCGGTGGCATCTCGGGAAGGTAACCAATGCATTTCTTGGCTTCCTCTGCCTCCTTTAATATATCGTGTCCGTCGATCTCAACATCACCTGCGCTGGCTGCTATGTAGCCAGTCATGATATTCATGGTCGTAGACTTGCCGGCGCCATTTGGTCCCAAAAATCCGTAAACCTTGCCCTTTTCGATCTCAAAGGAGAGGTTCTTTACGGCATAATGATCACCGTATTTCTTAGAAAGATTACTAACCTTGATCATAATAAACTCCTCTCAATATATTTTCATCCTGAAAGAATATATCTTGCAAATGTGTATTTTATAACACCAAATTGTGAAAATTTGGTGAACGCCACAAAGCCCTGCTGATGCAGGGCTCTGTTTTATTTTACAACTATATTAACAATCTTGCCGGGAACATAGATCTCTTTAATGATCGACTTGCCCTCTATGAACTTCGCTACACCCTCAACTGCCTTAGCCTTTGAAAGTGCACTGTCCTTATCTTCAGTTACGCCAAGAAGCACAACGCCTTTAACCTTACCGTTAACCTGTACACCGATCTCGATCTCGTTTTCCTTGACAGCCTCAGCATCAAATTCAGGCCACTTCTCATATGCAATGGTATCACTATGACCAAGTCTGTTCCAAATCTCTTCACCGGCATGAGGACAGATGCATGAGAACATCTTTATAAATCCTTCTGCATATTCCCTCGGACATGTTGATTTTGTTACAGTATTCATAAATATCATCATCTGAGCAATAGCTGTATTAAAGCCAAGTGTCTCAAAGTCAGAAGAAACCTTCTTTACTGTCTGATGATAAAGCTTTTTAAGAGATTCCTTGTTATCCTCTGCTATATTGGAAGGCTCGGTGAAATAATTCCATACCTTGTTTATGAATCTTCTAGCGCCTTCAACCCCCTGAGGGCTCCACGGCTTGCTCACCTCGAGCGGCCCCATGAACATCTCATAAAGTCTGAGGGTATCAGCACCATAGTCTCTTACGATATCACTGGGATTAACAACAAATTCAGGGAATCTCTTACCCATCTTGATACCGTTCTCACCAAGTATCATTCCCTGATGAACAAGTTTCTTAAAAGGCTCTTTAACAGGAGACAATCCCTTGTTATAAAGGAATCTGTTCCATATACGTGAATACATAAGATGCCCAACTGCGTGTTCAGGGCCTCCAATGTAAAGGTCAACAGGCATCCAGTGTTTCAAGAGCTCCTGATTTGCGAATTCCTTATCATTATCAGGGTCGATATATCTGAAATAATACCAGCTTGAACCTGCACTGCCGGGCATGGTAGATGTCTCTCTCTTGCCCTTTATTCCATGCTCATCATAATTCTTCCATTCAACTGCATTCTCAAGAGGAGCCTGCCCATTCTTTCCTTTATAATCCTCAAGTTCTGGAAGAACTACAGGAAGATCCTCTTCAGGTATAAGATGAATCTTTCCATCCTCTGTATACACTACAGGAACGGGCTCACCCCAGTAGCGCTGACGAGCAAATATCCACTCACGGAAATGATAGTTGACTGTTCTCTTTGCAACACCCATCTTTTCAAGTTTCTGGGTGATAGCTTCCTTAGCATCCTCAACAACCATTCCTGTAAATTCCTCAGAATTTATGAGTTTAAAGCCCTTACCGAGATAATCATATTTTTCAAGTGCAGCTTCGCTTACATCTGCACCCGGTCCGTCTATTACCTGGATCATCTCGATATTATGAACCTGGGCATACTCAAAGTCTCTCTGATCATGACTAGGTACAGCCATAACAGCTCCGGTACCATATGAAGCAAGTACAAAGTCACCTATGAATACTCTTACTTCTTTACCGTTTACAGGATTTATCGCATGGACACCTTTAAGTTCACAGCCTGACTTTGTCTTGTTGAGCTCAGTTCTGTCCATATCATTCTTCTTAAGTGTTTCGGCAATGTAGGCCTCAACTTCTTCTTTATTTTCTATTCTGTCCATGAGACTCTTTACAATATCGCCATCGGGTGCAAGTACCATGAATGTGATACCGTATATTGTCTCGATACAGGTCGTATATATGCTGAATTTTCCTCCGCCAACGATATCAAATTCAACCTCTACACCTTCTGAGCGTCCTATCCAGTGACGCTGCATATCCTTTGTAGACTCCGGCCAGTCAATTTCTTCAAGCCCTTCAAGAAGCTCATCAGCAAAAGCAACCTGATCGATAACCCACTGTTTCATCATCTTTCTGACAACAGGGTAGCCACCACGTTCTGACTTACCGTCTATTACCTCATCATTTGAAAGAACCGTACCAAGTTCTTCACACCAGTTTACAGGCATGTCAACAAGCTTTGCATAGCCTGCTTCATATAGTTTTTCAAATATCCATTGCGTCCATTTATAAAACTTAGGATCTGAAGTTGCTACACACTTTGACCAGTCATAATCAAATCCAAGTTCCTTAAGCTGCTTAGAAAAAGTTTTAATATTCTCCTGCGTGAATCCGTTGGGATGGTTTCCTGTCGTTACCGCATATTGTTCAGCAGGAAGTCCGAATGAATCATATCCCATTGGATGAAGTACGTTATAACCCTGCATACGCTTCATACGCGACATGATATCCGTAGCTGTATAGCCCTCGGGATGTCCTGCATGAAGACCTACGCCTGAAGGGTACGGAAACATATCAAGAGCATAGTATTTGGGCTTCGAAAAATCCCACACATCAGTCTTGAATGTCTGATTATCCTCCCAGTATTTTTGCCATTTGGCTTCAACCTCATGATGATTGTATACGTTTTCCATATCTATCTCCTAATCAATTATTTTCTAGTTTGTAATAAAGATTATATACAATGCTATCGCACTGACCATTATCTGGATTATCGAGAACCTGAATACACAATGTGTGTTGGACCATCCCATATTTTTTCTGACATGGTCGTGAAGAGGAGTTCTCGTATTTTTAAGTATATGTATCTTGAAAACTCTGATAAGCGATACCTTCAGCAATCCAAGACCACCGTCCAACATTATGACGAGAGATAACAAAAGATATAAGAAAGGACTGCCGCTGTTTACGGCAGCGATCGCTATAACTATCCCCATTGATCGGCTTCCCGCATCTCCCATCAGCAGGATACTTGGAGTAGCATTAAACCACAGATATGCCAGCAGGCAAATGCAAAACAGTAGTAAGAAATAACCGTTTTCCTTCCACACTCCATCAAATACACTTAAAATATAATATCCTGTCAGTGTTATTATAGTAAGCGTTGCTGAAAGACCGTCAACACCGTCAGCACAGTTCGTTACATTTATGGCTCCCCATACCAGTCCCGTGATGATCACAGCCATCAATATCTCCGGTATCTTAACAGAAGCATTTCCAAATAATCTGAAATACAATGTTGAACCGTGGTTGAACAGATAATTCGCAGCCACCAGGACTGCAATCAGTAGGTCAAGAACGCCTTTCCTTAATTCTCCCCAAGGATTTGATGATCTGTCATCAAGATATCCTGTCAGCATGCACAGGAATACAAGTATAAGATTGATCACGTTTTCGAGTGAAAGAGGTGCAAATAGCAAAGATGCGCACAAAAAAGAGATGACAAAGAAAAGCCCTGCGCCCCTTGGCTTGCCTGCGGACAATTTGCCATCATGTGCATATTCTCTGCCCTTGTCGGTAGGAAGTATCTTCATACCTGCTTTTGTCATTATGAATGTAGCAGCGAATGCAAACACCACTCCGATCAAACGTATATATGTTGTATTACCAATCATGTAACTGAACATACAGCATCCTCTAAAACATACTTATCTTATTATATAAGAATCAGCAGATTTTTCAACCCCACCGTTTTTACAAAAAAAGAAGGATACCTTCTGGTACCCTTCTTCGAAAAAACGTTTATTTTTCTGCTATCTTGCCATCTTTTGCGTTCTTCTGTACAGAAGCTACGCCTTTAAGACATCCGTCTAATTTGGTATATCCCTCGCCTGTTGCAATGATCTGTCCGTTCTTAGCCTTTAAACGGAAGCGGAACTCACCTTTCTTATCCTTATAGACCTCAAACTTGGGATTAGTTACAGCCGCATATCCTTTTTCTGTCTGATTCTCGATATTTGCGACCGGCGCATTAGCCATAACAGATGCAATTCCCTTTTTTGCAGTAACTCTGCTCTTATATACCTGGCTGGTAGCAATCACTTCACCGTTACCTGCAACAAGATTGAATTTGAAACCGTTCTTTGCTTCAGATAAAACAAACTTGCCCATAGAGAAATCCTCCTTATTCTTCTGTAGCGTTCTCTGCAACCTTTGCAGCTCTTGCCGCAACTTCCTTTTCCTGAACATCTGACGGGCACTGCTCGTATCTTGCAAATTCGTAAGAATACTCACCTGCACCACCGGTCATGGAGCGAAGTTCTGTACAATAATTGAATATAGTACTCATCGGCACCTCGGCTTCAACCGTCTGTCTGCCGTCCGATGTGGGATTCATACCTAAAACTCTACCTCTTCTCTTGTTAAGATCACCCATTACATCACCGGTGTTAGCATCCGGAACAGTAACCTTAAGGCTCATGATAGGCTCAAGAAGAACCGGCTTAGCATCCATGAAGCCCTTCTTGAAGGCTTGGATAGTAGCCATCTTGAATGCCATTTCTGATGAATCTACAGGATGGTAAGAGCCATCGTATAAAACAGCTTTAACACCAACTACAGGATATGCTGCAAGCGGTCCTCTCTGAACCGATTCCTGCAGACCTTTTTCAACTGCGGGGAAGAAGTTCTTCGGAACTGCTCCACCAACAACTATCTGTTCAAAGATGTATGGCTGAGTGATATCACCGCTTGGTTCAAATGTCATCTTAACATGACCGTACTGACCATGTCCGCCTGACTGTTTCTTATACTTGTATTCAACATCGGACTTCTTATTGATCGTTTCTCTGTATGCAACCTTAGGCATAGAAAGCTCGATCTTAACCTTGTATTCATTTTCAAGTCTGCTTGCAACTATATCAAGATGTTGCTCGCTCATTCCGTAAAGAAGAAGCTGAGAATTTTCTGAATCATTAACATTCTTAAGAGTCAGATCCTCATGCATCATCTTCTGTAAACTCTGGCTGATCTTATCGATATCCTGCTTGTTGACAGCCTTGTATCTTCTGTATGTATAAGGAATAGGCATTTCAACCTTGCCGTACTGAACAGTATTGGCCTTTGTTGAAAGTGTATTTCCGGTCCTAGCCGCTGTAAGCTTTGCTATAGCACCTATATCACCTGCATGAAGTTCACTTACTTCATAAGGCTTGTTGCCCTGAAGAACATACAGCTTTCCGATCTTTTCCTCAACTTCCTTATCCTTGTTGTAGATCTCATCACCGGCTTTGAATACTCCTGAGTATACCTTTATAAGGCTGTATTTACCAATAAACGGATCAACGATAGTCTTCCAGATATATGCACTCTTTGGTTTAGAGAAATCGTAGTTTGCTTCAAAAACTTCATTTGTCTTTAAAGAAACACCTGCTACAGTCCTGTTCTCTGGGCTAGGAAGATACTTAATGATATCATCAAGCAGTGTATAAACACCCTGACAGAGTGTATTGCTTCCCATCGTCATCGGAACTATAGAACAGTCGTTAACACTTGTTCTGAGTGCCGCTCTGATCTCAGCTTCAGAGAATGTCTCACCACCGAAGTATCTGTCCATAAGATCTTCGCTTGTCTCGGCAACTGCTTCCATAAGAGTATCACGACAGATTCCAAGGTTTTCCTTGTTATAATCAGGAACCTCACATTCCTTTACTTCCTTGCCTTCCCAGCGATAACCCTGTTCAGTTATTACATTAATATATCCAACAAACTTCTCGTTTTCTCTGATGGGAAGATGGAAAGGAGCCATCTTCTTTCCGTACTTAGCTGTAAGATCTTCTACAACCTGTCTGAATGAAGCATTGTCAATATCCATGTTGGAAACATAGATCATGCGCGGAAGCTTATACTTCTCGCAAAGAGCCCATGCTTTTTCAGTTCCAACTTCTATGCCGGCCTTGCCATTAACTACGATGATAGCTGCATCAGCTGCGCTAGCTGCTTCTTCAGCCTCACCTGCAAAATCAAAAAATCCGGGAGAATCTATAAGATTTATCTTGCAGCCACCCCACTCTAAAGCTATTACAGATGTTGCGATTGAAAAGTTTCTCTTGATCTCTTCTTTTCCGAAGTCGCTGATCGTATTTCCGTCAGAAACTTTTCCCATACGTGAAGTGATTCCTGCCAGATATCCGGCAGCTTCTGCAAGCGACGTCTTACCACAGCCACCGTGCCCGAGTAAAACGACGTTACGAATTTTGTCAGTTGTGTAAATGTTCATAAAGTAACCTCCAGTAATTAATATCTTTCAATTTGTGATTGAAGATATTATTATTTAAACCCACGGTAATATTCTACTAAATTTCTGACAATTTATCAACTGATTTATGTTCTGACATCAACATATTCAAAAGTGCCTGAAAACTTCATCCTTGCGTTCTTTGCAGGTATGAAAACACAGTTTCCCTTTGAAAAATTAAGAGTTTCTCCTTTGTATGAGATCTCACCTTCTCCTTCAAGTATCAGGATCGCCGCAAACGACTCTTCAGTGATATTTAACTGTCCCGAATCGACACACTTTTTTATCTTGACATTGAAGTACTTACTCTCTCTTCCAGGAACATATTTCTTCATATCAGAAACATCAAGAGCCTTTTTCATATCAAGCTTTCTCTTGTTTCCGTATTTATCGGTTCTGTCAAAGTCATACATTCTGTATGTACTGTTTGAATTCTGCTGTACTTCGCAGATGAGACATCCCGCACCGATCGCATGTACGGTTCCCGCAGGTATGAAATACTTATCCCCGGGTTTTACCTTTATCTTATTTAACAGTTCAATCACTGTCCCGTCGGCAGAAGCTTCACTTAGCTGTTTCTTTGTCACATCCTGGTTAAACCCGAGATATATATATGAATCCTCCTCACAGTCAATAATGTACCAGAATTCGCTCTTTCCATATTCATTCTCATGAACCAGTGCATAGTCATCGTTCGGATGAACCTGGATTGAAAGATCCTGCTTCGCATCTATAAGCTTTATCATCAACGGGAAATGATCTAGTCCCTGATACTTCCATCCGAGTGCATCATCCCCGATATGATTGATATAATCGCCAAAAAATAGCCCTTCATGCTTTCCCGAAATAACTTTGCTCTGTCCATCCGGGTGCGCTGACAGCTCCCAGCTCTCCGCAAGGGGATTAAGCTCAGTCTTCTTGTTATAATACTTCTTTAGTTTGTTACCGCCCCACAGATAATCCTTATATGCAGGCTTTAAGAGCACAAATGGATCGACTTCATAACCAAGAGATGCTTCAGACATATCCTTGCTCTCTACCGCAATGACATCATCGCCCTTCTGTTCACCGCCGATAGCCGTCTCAATGAACACTAGATTTTCTTCACTAATACAGCTTAGCTGATGTTCGGTCTGTTCGGGGATTGCAAGTATATCCCCAGGTGAAAGAGTGATAGAATTTCCTCCGACAACGGCTTTGCATCTTCCACTGACAATATTTATGTTTTCAGACTTTTTAGCATGTTTATGAAGATATATTGTCTTTCCCGGAAGAACTGAAACCTTTCTTACTTGGTATCCTTCGTTCTCATCCTCGCTTATGATCTCATAACTGCCCCATTTTCTGTAAAAGAGCGGGCTTCTGTTAAAGTAATCCCACAGTTCTCTGCTCTCTAAAATGATCTCCTTTAAATCATTTGACTGTCCCTTCTCGCCTATGTATACCGCATCATCAGTATTAACGACAAGGATATCTTTCAAATGATTGACCATTACAAGCTTTTTGTCACATCTGTTTATAACGGTCGTGTTGCTGCAGTGGTTTGATATAACAGGATCTTTTTTACCGCCTTTGCCTCTTACCATCGCATCCTGAAGAGAAACATTTTCTAGATCATCCAGTCCTCCGACATCCTGCCAGTCGAAATCGCAGTGGACTATCTTGCAGTTCTCTCCTGCATTGATAAGAACACTCTCCATATTTACATGTGGAATGTCCTTTAAGACCTCCGTATCGTAATATATATAATTTCCCTTTATGTTCTTAAAAGCATACGCCTTGTGGCATAGTTCACTCATCTGAGGGTTGTTCTTGCTCAGTGTATTAAGAAAATCACCGTTTCTGTACATGAACATGCCCGCATTTATGTAGTAGTTGCCTGCACTCTTAAATGACATAGCCTCAAGATCACTCGGAGCTGAAATAAAATCAACGATATCATCTCCGTCAAACTGGATATATTCATATCTTGTATCCGGATTATCTATATCCATGCCAAATGCAACTATGTTTCCTTTAGATGCAAGCTTCTTAGCTTCTAATATGCTGTTTTTATATCCTGTACCTGATATAAGCTGGTCTGACGCGACCACAAAGATCATCTCTGACTGAGGCAGATGAAGGCTTGAAAGAACAACTGCAGGTGCAGTGCCATGTCCGGTCTGTTCGAAAATACATCTGTAGGTAAGACCTTTAAATGCTTTCATCTGATCTTCGATGATAGATTGAAAATCATGATTTGTTATGATGATGAACTCATCACAAAAAGCCATATTTCTGGCTATTGTCTCCTGAAATATGGAATGGTTGTTTTTGATCTTAATAAACTGTTTGGGATAATTCTTTCTTGATAGAGGCCACATGCGGTCTCCCCGACCGCCGGCCAAAAGTATGCATTTCATGTTGTCAGATTATTCCTTTGTCAGCCTTTCAACCTGCTGATAAATCTCAATACGCTTGGAATCCATCTCGGGCATGCCGACAAAGATGGCGCCGTATTCAAAATAATCTTCATGCATCTCTATTCTGACTATCTCAAGAAATGCGTGTATGACTTCTTTTGTCCATATTGTAAGAAAGCCTTCATATATGCCACTTATAGAAAGCGGTTCTGTACAATTAAAGCCAACACCTGCCTTGGATATATCACAAACCTCAATGGAAACCTCTTTATGAGAGGTGCCGTCGAGCTGCTTTATGACAAGCTTAGATTTGAGTTCTGTTCTGCTGTGACGTCTCTTTTCCATAATACCCTATCCTTCTCCTAGTAAGGTCCAAAAACTACCTACTATAATAATACATAATGGCATCGAACAAAGTCAACATAAAATAGTTATGCCAGATCATCATCCGTGATGAACATAGCATCGCCGAATGAGAAAAATCTGTATCGTTCCTTAACAGCCTCTTTATAGGCATTCAGCACATTTTCTCTGCCCGCAAGCGCAGAAACAAGCATTATGAGTGTTGACTCCGGCAGATGAAAATTTGTTATAAGACAATCAAGCAGTTTGAATTTATATCCCGGATAGATAAATATGCTAGTATCGCCCTGTATCGGTTCTATATGTCCGTTTTCATCCGCCGCACTCTCTATCGTCCTGCAGCTTGTCGTCCCGACACAGATAACTCTGTTTCCGCTGGCTTTAGCCCTGTTGATCTTATCAGCCGCGTCCTGGTCAACTATGTAGTACTCTGAATGCATATGATGTTCAGTGACATCATCAACTTTTACGGGTCTGAATGTTCCAAGTCCCACATGCAGTGTGACGTATGCTATATCAACTCCCATGTCTTCAATCTGTTTTAACAGTTCTTTTGTAAAGTGAAGGCCTGCGGTCGGTGCCGCAGCACTTCCTTCAAACTTTGCATATACAGTCTGATATCGGTTCTTATCCTGAAGTTTATGGGTGATATATGGCGGCAGGGGCATTTCGCCCAGCTTATCTAAAACCTCTTCCCATATACCATCATATTCAAAGGAAACTATTCTGTTACCCTCTTGTACCACTTCTTTGATTTCGCATCTTAATAGACCGTCACCGAAAACAACTCTTGCGCCGGGTTTAAGTTTTTTGCCAGGCTTCACGAGTGTCTCCCAAGTGTTCGCATCGAGTCTTTTTAACAGGAATACCTCAACAGCTGCACCGGTATCTTCCTTGACACCGAGCAGTCTTGCCGGGATGACCTTTGTGTTATTAAGCACAAGACAGTCTCCTTTTCTGAGATATTCTGTAATATCACTGAATCTTTTATGTGATACTCTTCCATTATTCTTATTTAAGACCATCAATCTGGATGAGCTTCTGTCCTCAAGAGGATCCTGAGCGATCAGTTCCTGGGGAAGCTCATAGTAAAAATCCGAAGTTTTCATATAAATCCTTATGCGTTCTTAAGGAAAGCAACATATCCGCATTTTGCTTCATAGAGATCCGCCTTGCTTATGCATTCCCACGGAGCATGCATGTTAAGAACCGGAACGCCGCAGTCTGTTACATTCATGCCGTACAGAGCAAGAATGTAAGCGATTGTTCCGCCGCCACCGACATCTACCTTTCCAAGTTCTCCTGTCTGATATGTAACACCGTCTTTTTCAAATACAGCGCGGAGTCTTGCGAGATATTCAGCATTTGCATCATTAGATCCTGATTTTCCTCTTGCTCCTGTATATTTCTCAAGAACTATTCCATGACCAAGTTTTGTGGAATTCTTTTTATCAAAGCTTGAGGCAAATGTAGGATCAAAAGCTGCACTCACATCACTTGAGAGCATATTTGAATTTGCAAGACATCTTCTTAGTGAAAGATCTGATGATGCTCCAGTTAGTGCCATTATCTCAGCGACAGTGTTTTCAAAGAACTGCGAACGCATACCTGTTGCGCCTACAGAACCTATCTCTTCCTTGTCGACAAGAATGCAGCAAGCTGTTCTTTCACAAGTGCCACTCTCAATCATTGCTTTAAAGCTCGGGAATGCACACACTCTGTCATCGTGTCCGTATCCAAGGATCATACTTCTGTCAAAGCCCGCTTCTCTGGCTCTTCCCGCAGGTACAACTTCTATCTCCGCTGAATGGAAATCATCTTCCTCAATATCATAATTGTCCTTTAATATCTTAAGGATATTGGCTTTTACCGCTTCTTTTTCCTTTTCTTTTTCATCCTTGTTTGATGATAAAGGCATGCTTCCGACGATAACATCAAGCTGATCGCCTTCGATCACCTTTGCGCCCTTCTTATCCATCTGCTCGCCAGCAAGATGTATCAAAAGATCTGATATAAAGAATACCGGATCATCCTCATCTTCGCCGATGTTGATCTCAACAGTCGAAAGATCCTTCTTGACAACTACTCCGTGAAGAGCAAGTGGCAGTGTTACCCACTGATACTTCTTAACACCTCCGTAATAATGTGTATCAAGATATGCGATTTCTGTATCTTCATAAAGCGGGTTGCTCTTAAGGTCAAGTCTTGGTGAATCAATATGTGCCCCAAGTATGTTCATGCCGTTTTCAAGAGATTCCTTTCCAATATTGAACATGATCACAGACTTGTTCATGTTAACTGCATATACCTTGTCCCCTGCTTTAAGACTCTTTCCTGCCTTAATGAGCTTCTCAAGTTCTACATAGCCTTCCTTTTCTATTGCATTAACAATGTAGTCAGTACATTCTCTTTCGGTCTTACCGTTGTTCAAAAAATCGCAATACTCTTTTGCAAAGGTGTCAATAGTCTTTACCTTCTTTTGCTTTGCATCCATCCAAACATTTTTAGACATATCATGTCCCTCCTTATCGTATATTCAAGAACAGGAATGCGGTATTGTCGCATTCCTGTTAATCTGCTCTTATGCTCTCAGTTCTATTCCCAGACTCTCAAGTCCGTTTAATATCTTCTTCATGGCGCCGTTTATATCGTCTTCATTGAGTGTTCTGTCCTTAGCTCTAAATGTGATGTTATATGCTACAGACTTATAGCCATCCTTTATCTGACTGCCTTCATATATATCAAACAGAGAAAGGCTCTCTAAGATCTTTCCGCCTCTTTGTGTGATCATGGCTTCGATCTGGCCTACCATTATCTCTTTAGGAACAACCATCGAGATATCTCTGCTTACGGCAGGATACTTCGCAAGTCCGACATACTTCCTGTCGAATGAAGCAAACGGCAGTACATTCGGCATATCTATCACAGCGATATATGTCTTAGTGCCGAGCTCATAGTTGTCAGCTACCGCAGGATGTACCTCTCCTAAATATCCGAGTACGCTTCCTTTGTAGGAAATAAGAGCCTGACGACCAGGATGAAGGAAATTCTTTCCTGCCTTAGGATCGTATTCGATCTTTCCGCAAATTCCGATTGCCTCAAAGAACTCTTCGACAACACCCTTCATTCCAAAGAAGTCTATATCTCCGTATGCACCGAGAGTAAACTGCATACGCTCATCAGGAAGGCTTTCAAGCGGAAGCTTGTCAGCTATATATATGTTGCCCATCTCATAAAGACGAACATTGGTATTTCTTCTGTTATAGTTTGTAGAAAGCGATGTAAGCATACCGTTTAGAGATATAGTTCTCATGATAGAGAAATCCTCTCCGAGCGGATTTGAAATAACGATTGCATTTCTTGCAGGATCATCACTGTCAAGAAGAAGCTTGTCAAATACCCTGGGACTCTCAAAACTGTAGCACATTCCCTGTGAAAATCCGCAATACTGAGCCACCTGTCTAGCGATAGCCTCAACACGGAGCTTGAAAGGAAGCTTTCCGGTTGTTGCCTCGCCACTTGGAAGCGTGCTGGGTATCTTGTCATATCCGTAGAATCTAGCAACCTCCTCAGCAAGATCGGCTATTCCTTCAAGGTCCTGACGAAATGAAGGGATTATTATCTCTTTTGCAGCCTCATCGTATACAAGCTCAAGCTTTTTAAATATTTTAAGCATTGTGTCCGCATCGATATCGGTTCCGAGCAGTTCGTTGATCCTATCAGGTCTGAACTTGATCTTGTTCAATTCCTTAAGCGGTTCGCATACATCAACAACACCGCTTACAACTTCACCGCAGCCAAGTTCCTGGATCAGAGCACATGCGCGATTTATTGCATCAAGGGCATTTCTCGGATCAAGTCCTTTTTCAAACTTGCCTGAAGCATCTGTACGAAGTCCGAGACGCTTAGCACTCTTTCTAATATTTGCTCCGTTGAATGTAGCCGCTTCAAAGCACACAGTCTTGACATCATCTGTGATCTTTGAATTCTCGCCTCCCATGATACCTGCTATACCAATGGGCTTTACAGCATCATTGATCATGAGCATCTCACCATCAAGCTTTCGTTCCTGACCATCGAGCGTCATGAACGTATCGCCTTCTGATGCACGCTTAACGATGATCTTCTTTCCCTCGATCTTATCAAGATCGTATGCATGCATAGGCTGGCCGTACTCTTCCATGACATAGTTTGTTATATCAACAAGGTTGTTTATCGGTCTGATGCCGCTGGCTGCAAGTCTTCTCTGCATCCACTTCGGAGATGGCTCGATCTTGATATTTTTAACGACTCTTGCACAGAATCTCGGGCACAGATCCTTATCCTTGACTTCAACCGAGATATAGTCCTGGATTTTGTCGTCGCATTCCTTAACGTTAACTTCGGGAGCTACAAACGGCTTGTCAAAAGTAGCAGCCGCCTCTCTTGCAATTCCCAATACACTGTAGCAGTCTACTCTGTTTGATGTGATCTCATATTCAAATACCACATCATGAAGTCCCAAAAGCTCTATAGCATCTGCTCCGACCGGTGTGTCTTCGGGGAAGATATATATTCCGTTCTCGGGAGCTTCAGGGTACATATTTCTATCTGAACCGAGTTCCTCAATTGAGCACATCATTCCAAAGCTGTCAACGCCTCTAAGCTTGCCGTTCTTAATCACTATTCCGTCTTCAGGAAGCGGACCGCCATCATGACCGCCTGCAACCTTACCGCCATCAATAACAACAGGCACCTTGTCTCCCACCTTTACATTTGGAGCACCGGTAACGATCTGAAGTTTCTTGTCACCAAGATCCACCTGGCAGATTATAAGCTTATCCGCATCGGGATGACGCTCTATAGAAAGAATCTGTCCAACATATATATCCTTAAGATTCTTATCAAGACACTCATATGTCTCTACCTTTGTCCCGCTTAATGTGAGTGCATCAAGGTATTCCTGTCCACTGCATTCAAGTTCGGGTACATAAGCCTTTATCCATGATAATGCTGTATTCATAAAAACTAATCTCCTCTATCTGATTTGCCGTTTTAGAACTGCTTTAAAAATCTTGCATCATTCTCATACAGCAATCTCATATCATCTATCTCATATTTTAGAAGTGCAATACGCTCCAGGCCGATACCGAATGCAAATCCGGTGTACTCCTCAGGATCAATCTTGCTCATCTTAAGAACATTCGGATGAACCATTCCGCAGCCAAGGATCTCTATCCAGCCAGTTCCTTTACAGAATCTGCAGCCATCACCGCCGCACTTAAAGCAGCTGATATCCATTTCTGCAGAAGGCTCTGTAAAGTTAAAATGATGAGGTCTGAATCTTACCTTTGTATCTGCACCGAAAAGCTCTTTTGAAAACTCTGCAAGTGTTCCCTTAAGATCCGCGAATGTAATGTGCTTATCTATTACAAGGCCTTCAATCTGGTGGAACGAAGGAGAATGAGTAGCATCAACTTCGTCCGATCTGAATACACGACCTGGTGCTATCATTCTGATTGGAAGTTTGCCTTTTTCCATAACATGAACCTGAGTTCCGCTGGTCTGTGTACGAAGAAGGAAATCTCCGTTTATGTAGAATGTATCCTGCTCGTCCTTTGCAGGGTGATCAGCAGGGATATTCAATGCTTCAAAGTTATAATAGTCTGTCTCTATCTCAGGTCCTTCAACAACCTCATAGCCCATGCCGATAAATATTCTCTGAACTTCTTCCATGGCTATTACATTGGGATGGCTGTGACCTACCGCATTTTTCTTTGCAGGAAGAGTAACATCAATGACCTCAGCCTTCATCTGTGCCTCGCGCTTGAGATTTTCCATCTTCTTGATAGCTTCCTCAAGAACTTTTTCAATCTCGGCTCTTGTCTCATTGACAAGCTGTCCGACTTTTGGTCTGTCCTCGGGAGCAACATCCTTCATGCTCTTTAAGACAGCAGTAAGTTCACCCTTCTTTCCAAGAAAGTTAACTCTTATCTCATTAAGCTTTTCCAAAGCATCACTGTTCTCGATCTGCTTAATGGCCTCTTTTCTGATCTGTTCAAGTTTTTCGTTCATCTTAAAACCTCACATTATTGACTAAAAACATGTCTAACTTATTTATTTTATACTCTCATATTCAATATATCAAGACTTAGCGTCATTCTTTTTACCCAGTATCTGTCTGATGACGCTCCCGAAATATCTGTTTAGGTTTGCTCCTATCAGAAGGATATACATACACACATACATCCAGATCATGATAAGAACAATGGAACTTAAGCTTCCATAAACGTTGAATCCATGATAATAGTCTACATACATGGAGAAGCCCCATGAAATGACCGACCAGCCGATTGCGGAGAATGCCGCGCCTGGAATCTGGAATCTCATCCTAAGCTTCTTGTTGGGAAGGAATGTATACATAAAAGCAAAGAAAAACGTGAGCAATCCCCAAACCATTAAAAAGCGAAGATTTCCGATAAGCTTCAGGTAATCAGCGATACCGGGAGCTATTCTTTGTATATATCCAACAAAATTCTCACCTGTTATTATCATTCCAAAACAGCCTATCAAAAGCACCATCATGATAATAGCATAGAAAGAAGCCCTGATTCTTACAAAGATGATGTTTCTGTTCTCAGTGACTTCATTTGCCGTATTGAGCCCCATCATCATTCCCCACATTCCTTTTCCGCTGGACCATATCATTACAACTATTGCTATAGGCAAAATACCCTGATACTGCATATATACCTGAGCGACAAGGCTCTCTATGACATTATCTATAAATCCTGGTGTATACTCTTCCAAAACCGCCACGACCATATCTTCCGTAAAAGGCAGATATGACAGGATGACACAACCTATAAGGAGTATAGGAATGATTGACAGTAAAAAGAAAAACGCCATTGATGACGCATATGCTGCTACATTATCCCTTTGAAGTTGTTTTCCGAAAGTATAAAAGATGAGATACAGTCTCTTAATCATGCTAATAATTATATTATTTTGAGCCATACTAAGCAATAAAAAAGTGGCTTTAAAAGCCACTTAAAATACTCCCTTATACTGGTCCCAAGAGTGTTCCTGAATTTTGACTCCTAGCCAAGGCCAGGTGGGCAACCGCAACTTAAGCGTCTGTCTTCCACTGCGCATTCGGAGGCCTGACATCTTCTTAAGCAATGTAGGAATCCCGTTTAAAGTAAATGTAGGTTCAAAATATCAGGAATGGGTCCCTCTCGGGTAAGATTATTATACTATATTTAGCGTAAAAATGCAAATATTATACTATTATTCTGAACTTCTTCTTGAGTATGGAAATATCTACATGTCTTTGCTCTCCACCATACTCTCCGTCAAGCGTCCATGCCGTTGTTGTATCATGTTCGACAGTGATATGTGCACCCTTGTCAAGAATGATAAGTTCACCTGCTTCATCAGGTTTTCCAGAAGCAAGAGCCTTTACTATCCGGTTAAGCTCAATGATGTTTTTAGGTGCTCTCACAAACATCACTTCATATAATCCGTCATCGAGTGACATATCATGAGATGCTCTGTTCTTCATGCCCCCAACAGACAATGAATTTGTAACAAGCCCCAGCAAAAAATCACCTTCATAAAACTTGTCATCTATAGTCAGCTCAAGCTTATAAGTAGTAAGCTCGGATACTACCTTGATACCTTCAAGGATGTATGCAGAATATCCCATGACATTCTTTATCTCCTGGGGAGTTGTATAAACAACTTTTGTGAAAATGCCAAAGGCAGCAACATAAAGGAAATTGCTGTCATTGAATCTTCCCATATCAACAGCCTGTTCTTTTCCTTTTATCGATGTATCAAGCGCTTCCATCAGATTCCCCGGCAGTCCAAGCGTATTGGCATAGTCATTTGTGGAACCCGCAGGAATATATGCTATTGGGAAATCAAGATTAAGTTCATCTGTATAACCTATAAAGTTATTGAGCGTACCGTCGCCGCCGCTTACAACGACTCTGTCATAACCGTCAAAGTCATCAGGCTTAAGTTCGTTCATCTTAAGAACAGGACACATGGTGACTAAACACTCATTGTTGTTGTAGTACTGGACGATCTCGAACATCTTCTTTCTTACAACGCCTGTTCCCGAAACAGGATTATATATAAACAAAACCCTTTTCAAGTCTTGCTGCCTCCTTTTTTGTCTCTGCTAAAGTCTTCAACTTTCTGTCTAATCTCATCAAGCGAATCCTTGAACCTGTCTGAATACAGAATATTGTTCCTTATCATGTTTCTGTATAAAGCACCGCGTCTTTGTGCACTCTCCCTGATCCTTGTCCTCATTAGTTCGTTTCTGACTCTATACTCAGAAATCTGTGATAAAAACTCCTGCCTTTTCGTTTCCAGCTCATCTCTGATGTAGATGTCAGCAAGTTTTTCTTTGGCAAATTCGAGTTTTTTCTCCATCTCATCCATTCTTTCCTCAAGACGGAGCTTAGCCTGTTCCTTCTTTTCTTCCACTTTTTCAGTTATGGCTTCAACGGCCTGATTCTTCGCATCATCCGCAAATGCAATCATTACATCGATGCGTTTTTCCATGCGTTCTATCTCATCCCTGAAATGTTCCATCGCAACGATGACATCACGCAGATCAAGAGCAGTCTTAAATGATAAACTGAAATCCGCGACAAAATAGACCAAAAGGATAAGGACAATGACATGAAGCCATTCAGGCGGTATCATCATCACTTTTCTCTCAATCGGGATCTTTCCCACATAATTCATCAGAAGAGTAAAAAATCCCCATAGGATAGAAGCTGCTAGGCATACATGTCCCTTTATGTTAAGAAATCTCCCGGTGTAATCCCAATATCTGACCCTGAATATCCTAAGCATCATGTCACCGGTAATAAATTCCATAACGGTTGCACATATCATGCCTGTAAAATACATTGCGATCGGATGATCCATCAAAGGCGCACCGACAGCCATCATCAAAACGCATCCGCATCCGTAAATCGGTATGAAAGGTCCTCTCATAAAACCTCTGTTTGTAAGCTTCTTAGTTCTTATACTTACAAACGAACTCTCCCATATCCATCCAAAGAAGCAGTATATGAAAAAGAAAAATATCCATTGATCAGTTGTGTAAATCATAGTCATGCACTGAAATCTATTACAGGTTTTTCAGGTTCTTTCGTTACAGCAACTTCTGTAGCATAAAGCACAGGACCTGCTCCTTCATAGTCAGCAAAATACTCGTTCTTTATCTTTGCCGTAACTTTTACCCAGCTTTTTTCGTTTAGGTTTTCACAGCCAGCGAAATGAGTTGCAAAGCCTAAAAATGCCATATCATCAGCACAGCACGTCATAGCCATACGTCCAGGCACGAAATAATCCTTTGGAAAGTTCTTAGGCTTTAACACCTGTCCAACATATGATATGGTCTTGCCCTCGTATCTTGCCGGATTATCCATCATATCTATATACCAGATGCCGTATCCCAGATTATCAAGTTCTATGACATCTGCATTCAGATCAAACGGAAGGTCTTCATCCAGTGTCATGTTTATCTCCCCATCCTTGCCTTCAAAAATAATATCAGCCTGCGGATTTACCGCCTTGACATTTCTTTTAAAGTTAGCAAGATCATTTACACCGTCACATCTGTTAAATATGATCATCTCGCTTCCTCTGACCATATCCGCAACCATAGAACGCATATTTGTATAATACATCGGGAAAGTGCTTGCATCTATCAACGTTATCTGCTGTTCAACGACCCAGTTTTCTGGAAGTTTGATATCCTTATGCTTCCACATTCCGTTATACTCGATTATAACTCTGGATACCTTATCCTTATTTACCAGATAATTAAGAGCATCTACAGTGAAATCCTCTTCATCTTCAATAACCTCAAGGATCGTGTTGGTCCTCTTTAGTGTTTTAGGATCATATTCCTGCTCGCCTTCCTCACATAAAACAAGAAGTGTCCTTTCACCTGTCCTGAAATAATCCTGACTTATAGTAAATGATATGAAATCAGTCTTCCCGCTCTCTAAAAATCCGTTTATCATGTATACGGGAATCTTAGTATTTGTCTTGCCAAACATTTTTATACTCCAAACAGTTCTTCTATCTCATGTTCATTAAGATCTGAACCTATAACACACAACTTACCTGTAACATCAGCCTTGCCAGTACGGATATTCTTTTCACCGGGTACATAATCAAAATAGATCCATGTTCCATCATTTGATGCAACCATGCCCTTTGCTCTCAGAATCATTCCATATTTACCAGCATCTTCAAGAGAATCAAGTGCGGCATCGATATCATCCCTTTCAAACTTCTTAGGTGTCTCGACACCCCAGCTTGTAAATATCTCATCAGCATGATGATGTCCCTCGTGGTCATGTTCATGATGATGTTCATGTTCATGATCGTGGTGATGCTCATGTTCCTCATGATCATGATCGTGATGATGCTCGTGCTCATGATCATGATCGTGATGATGCTCGTGCTCCTCATCATCGTCATTATGATGATGTTCATGATCATGACATCCGCATGTGCAATCCTCTCCATGGTCATGATGATGCTCATGGTCATGATGCTCTTTCAAAGCCTGTTCCATCAGCTCTTTTTCAAGGTCTGTTGCGCCCTCAAAAGTCTTAAGGATATCTTCTCCTTCAAGCTGATCCCATGGTGTAGTTATAATAGTTGCTTTTTCGTTATGCTCTCTTATCAGATCAATTGCATTATTGAGCTTTTCATCAGAGATATCCTGAGTACGACTAAGTACTATAGTTCCTGCGTGCTCGATCTGGTTATTGAAGAATTCACCGAAGTTCTTGATATACATTTTGGCTTTGCTGGCATCAACTACTGCAACAGCACTGTTTAATACCACGTCAGTACCTAACCCGGCATCATTTATAGCTTTCATAACATCGCTCAGCTTGCCGACGCCTGAAGGTTCGATAATGATCCTTTCAGGATGATACTGATCTATTACATCCTTAAGAGCCGTCCCGAAATCACCGACAAGTGAACAGCATATACAACCAGAATTCATCTCTTTGATCTCGATCCCTGCTTCTTTCAGGAATCCGCCATCGACACCTATCTCACCGAATTCATTCTCTATAAGAACAGTACTGCTTCCATTTAACGCTTCGGATAAAAGCTTTTTGATAAGAGTAGTCTTTCCTGCTCCTAAGAATCCTGAAACAACATCAATTTTTGTCATTGTATTAACGCCTTCTTTCTAAATAAACTGAATATATAAAACAAGCAGAACTGTAAGCCGGGTTATGTCTTGGATGATCATCTATCTAGAACGGCCGTTACCGACCGTCTCAAGCGACCTACCTGGAAGCTCGCCGGGCAAGGTCAACGCTTCCTGCTTGGTCTTGCTTCAGATGGAGTTTACATGTGCCCTGTCTGTTACCACACAGGCGGTAGTCTCTTACACTGCCATTTCACCCTTACCCCGAGGGGCGGTATATTTCTGTTGCACTGGTCTGGGAGTCGCCTCCACCGGACGTTATCCGGCATCCTGCCCTATGAAGCCCGGACTTTCCTCGTCAGCTATTGCTGCCGCGATCACCCGTCCTGCTTGTTTTAAACATATTAAACTTTGAATATCGAACCGCCGACAAATTCTCGTGCGATCGAATTGATCGGTATCTTGTCGGAAGGTATACTAACAAAATATCCGAGGAATTTCAACAGGCGCTGAGCCTCTAAATATTCAGGTTCATCCTTCTCTATCTCATGAAGCAGCGGCTCTGCATAAAGTTTCAGAGCAGCAAGTTCATAGATCATTGCAGAGTTGAACATTACATCTGCGCTTTCCTGGAAGGGGAAGATATTCTCCTCTTCGCCTCTTCTTACACTCGGCCACATCTCAATCGTGCGCTTCGCTAGATTGCCCCTTGTACGTGCATCTCTTACGATTCTTCTCAACAGTCTTCCATCAGTAGTCGGTATTCTGTTATGCCCGTCTATATTAAGACATGTAAGAGCACTTATATATATCTTAAATTTACTCTCTGTCGGCAATTTATAACTCATCTTGTCATTAAGTCCATGAATACCCTCAATAACAAGAATATCGTCCTCACCTAACTGCATATAATGTCCGTTATACTCTCTTTTACCGGTCTTGAAGTTAAATGATGGCATCTCAACTCTTTTACCCTCAAGAAGGGCTACCATATCATTGTTAAATCCTTCAACGTCAATCGCTTCAAGACATTCAAAATTATAATTTCCGTTTTCGTCAAGAGGTGTATCCTCTCTGTTTACGAAATAATCATCAACTCCTATCGGATGCGGCTTGAGGCCGTGAGTGCGCAGTTGAATAGAAAGCCTGTGAGAAAAACTCGTTTTTCCTGAGGAGCTTGGTCCAGCTATCATGACAAACTTGACTCCTTCACGTGCAGCTATCTCTCCAGCTATCTCAGCTATCCTTCTTTCCTGAAGGGCTTCCTGAACAAGTATCATATCTTCTAGTTCACCGTCACAGATCTTGTTGTTTAGATCACCTACAGTTCCAATACCCATAGCACTTCCCCACTCCGTAGTGGTATCCATGCTCTTAAAGAGTTTTTCTCTGGGCTCGAACGTTTCAAGGTTGAACGGGTCATTCTTATCAGGGAGTAAAAGAAGGAATCCGTCCTCATATGCCATAACGATAAACGATTTTATATATCCGGTGCTCGGAAGCATATATCCGTAGAAATAATCATGATAATCCTCTATCGAATATACATTTACCGATGAGCTCATACGGTACTTGAACAGATTGACTTTGTCGGTCATTCCTTGCTCTTCAAAAAGAGCTATCGCCTCTGCGATCGGATAAGTCTTTTTGACAATCGGAATATTCTTTTCGACCAATTCCGTCATTCTTATATTTACATGTTCAACAAGATCATCCGTAACCTTATAATCGCCCTTAGGTGAACAATACAGACCTTTTCCAATCGAAAACTCAACCTTGACCTTACCGTTTATCTTTGATTCGACTACATCGCTGAGAGCCTTTACGAACAGCATCGTTGCGCTTCTTTCATAAGTCTTGTGACCAATCCCATCTCTAAGCGTAATGAACTCAACGTTAGCATCTTTCTTAACAGTCTTATAAAGCTCTCTGATCTTTCCGTCTTCTATGACGAGTGCGATCTCACCGTTATACTTATCCTGGTATTCATTAGCGATCTGTTCAAACGTAGTTCCCTCGTTATACTCTTTTGTAATCCCCTCAATCGTAATCTTTGCCATATCGGCTACCTCCATTTAATCTTGTATTTTCTTAAGCAATCCTCTTATAAGTTCTATTTCCCCATTAACCTCATCTGTCCGAGCTCTTTTTTTGTCAGATTTTTGCTCTGTCCCTTCATCGATTCTTTTAACAATGTCTTCAAGTTTGATAAGTCTTTCGTTCAAGTAATCGATCAGTACAGGATGTTTCTTTTCTATCAGAACAGGTCCGTAGAGAGCCTGAACATCATCAATCTGTCTTTTTACACTTGCATCATATGAACACTTTATGATCACATAGAATTTTGATTCGTCAAGTACCATATCTTCATCTAAGATATCAAATCCGTTTTGAAGCAGAAACCTTCTGACATGATCGATCTCCGACTGTGGGGATAGTATCATCTCATCCATTTTTTGAAATACGTCTATGGAATCTAAGATAATCCTTTCAGTCAGCCTGCCTCCCATACCGGCAATCACAGCACCATCTGCCTCACCTGGTTTGATTGCTTTGGCACCATCAGACTTAATTACTTCGATCCTATTTGTCAGACCATATTCATTAACATGCTCGTAAGCACGCTTTAACGGTCCATCATTGATATCCATCGCAAATACATTATCAACATCTTTTTCCTTGATAAGATATATGCTGACAAATCCATGATCGCATCCTATATCGGCAACCCGTTTAGCACTTACCATTTCTGCGATCTTTTTCATTCTCTTGCTTACCGGAACCATCAGTCGAGATAATCCTTTAATTTGCGTGATCTAGAAGGATGACGAAGTTTACGCAATGCCTTAGCCTCAATCTGTCGAATTCTCTCACGTGTTACATTGAACTCTTTGCCTACTTCTTCAAGAGTACGAGCTCTTCCGTCATCAAGACCAAATCTTAATCTTAGTACCTTCTGTTCTCTGTCTGTGAGTGTGCTTAAAACTTCAAGAAGCTGCTCCTTTAAGAGAGTAAATGCAGCTGCATCAGCTGGTACAGGGATATTGTCATCAGGTATGAAATCACCAAGATGACTGTCTTCCTCTTCGCCGATAGGTGTCTCAAGAGAAACAGGCTCCTGACTTATCTTTAATATCTCTCTTACACGTTCAACAGGCATGTTCATCTCTTCTGCAATCTCTTCAGGGGTAGGTTCACGCCCAAGTTCCTGCAGCAACTGTCTTGAAACACGGATAAGCTTGTTGATAGTCTCAACCATATGAACAGGAATACGTATTGTTCTAGCCTGATCGGCGATAGCTCTAGTAATAGCCTGTCTGATCCACCATGTTGCATATGTTGAGAACTTGAATCCTTTACGGTAATCAAACTTTTCAACAGCCTTTATAAGTCCAAGATTTCCTTCCTGGATAAGATCAAGGAAAAGCATACCTCTTCCGACATATCTCTTTGCAATGGAAACTACGAGTCTTAAGTTAGCCTCCGCAAGTTTTTTCTTTGCCTCTTCATCGCCTTCTTCCATTCGAAGAGCAAGTTCAATCTCTTCTTCTGCAGAAAGGAGCGGTACTTTTCCTATCTCCTTAAGATACATACGGACAGGGTCTTCTATGCTCACTCCGTCCGGAACAGATAGATCGATATTCTCCATATCAATCTCTTCTTCATCGCTCAACATTATCTCTTCATCATCAATGATATCGATATCATCAAGCGACATGTCATCTTCTACAGGATCGATCTTCATAACATCGACACCTGCAGCATCCAATGTCTCGAGCAGCTTATCCATCTGCTCCTCGTCAAGATTGAATTCCGCAAAAGTATCTAGAACCTCATTGTACTCGACAACGTTTTCTCTCTTCTTTGCAGAATCGAGGAATCCTTTCAGTTTTTCCTCAAATTTTGGTTGTAATGATTCGTCCATGTTATAAATCTCCTATCCAAGTTTTATTTTTGTCTTTTTTAATTCTTCAAGAAGCTTCTTTCCTTCTACTACTCTTGTTATCGCATTAGGATCGCTTCCGATATTTCTTGAATAATACTCAAGACTTCCAGTCTTGACACTGACGAGTATATCGTGCAGCGTTTTTTCTCTCTCCCTGATGTCATCTATCTCAGCTGGGAGACCGTCGGAGTCAAGGAGCTTGGTGTTGAACAGTTCGGCAACTTTTTTCTGGTCCTCTTCATCTTCGAAGGCCGATATGAATGATGCGGGTTCGATATTATTATCTTCTTTCAGACTCTCAAAAAGCTTCTCAGCTATCTTTTTATACATCTCGTCAGTAAAATCATGAGGACTGATATATGGCGAGATCTTATCAAATATGCTGCTATCTTCGCTTATCCAGGTAATGAGCAAACGCTGCGATCGTTTTCGTCCCTCTTCAGGATCAGCCTTTTTTATAGCCGTTCTGACAGCCGTCTGCTCTATAGGTCTAGATATTCCTGCGGCGGCATATCCTATGACCATTTTCTTCATTGCATCCGTCGAAATACTGTACCGTTCACATATGGCATCTATGTAATTATTTCTCTCGACTTCATCTGAAAATCCGCAGATCCTTTTAGCTATCTCTCTATAAAATGCGGTCTTCGAATCCGGATCTTTAAGATCATAACCTCTTTCAAGAACCTCTATCTCAAAGAAAAAGCTGTTTTTAGCATTATCTATCCGTTCTTGAAGTTTTTCACTTCCCAGATTCTTAATAAATTCATCCGGATCCTTATAGGGATTAAGATCAAGGACCTTGGCCGTAAGCTCTACTTCTCTGAGAATCCCGATAGCCCTCAATGCAGCATTTGTTCCTGCGCCATCACTATCATAGCTAAGTATTACACTGTTGCAGAATCTTTTTAACAGATTGGCCTGTCCTGATGTGAACGCTGTACCCAATGAAGCAACCGCCTCTTTGAATCCTGCTTGATGCATTGATATCACATCCATATAGCCTTCACATAGTATCAGGTAATCCTTTCTTGATGATCTGGCAAAGTTAAGTCCAAAGAGATTTCTGCTCTTATCAAATATCGGTGTTTCAGGACTGTTTAAATACTTTGGTTCACCTTCCCCCATGACTCGTCCGCCAAAGCCAATTACCCTGTGGTTGATATCCTGAATAGGGAACATGACTCTGTTCCAAAACTTGTCATGTGTTCCTCTTTTTTCATCATGAGATGCCAGCCCTGCTTTTACAATCAGTTCATCAGTGTAGCCCTTTTGTTTCAGATACTTGACCAGATCATCTGAATACGGCAGAGAAAAACCAAGTCCGAAACTGTTTATCGTATCAGAAGAAAGCTTTCTGTCAGTAAAATACTTCATTCCCAGCTCTCCAGCTTTTCCCCTGAGCTGATAATAAAAATATTTTGCAGCCTCCTTATTAATCTCAAGCAGAATAGATTTCTCACTCATCTGCTTTTTCTGCTCTTCGTTAAGTTTAAGCTCAGGCAACTTTACTCCAGCTCTGTCTGCCAGTTTTTCTATGGCTTCCTTAAATGTCGCATTCTCATGCTTCATTAAGAAAGTAATGACATTTCCTCCGGTATGACAGCCAAAGCAATAAAACATCTGCTTTGTCGAAGAAACCATGAACGAACCTGTCTTCTCATTGTGGAAAGGACATAGTCCGACATAGTTAGCACCCTTTTTCTGGAGTCTGACATAACCCGAAACAATATCCACTATATCATTTTTACTTCTTACTTCTTCTATGATCTCATCCGGATAATACATCCGATCTTTTCCTCATTTCATCTATAAATGCCACGATTTTGGAATAAACAGCTCATCATACAATGCTATGGCATATCTGTCGCTCATCGCTCCAACAAAATCGCACACAATCCTTTCCTTGGGCTCGTCTCTGTTCAAAAGAGCAAGCAGTTCAGAAGGAAGAAGATCAATGTGATTCATATAGTATGTATAAAGCGTCTCCATAAGTCTTTCGGCCTTGCCTTCTTCAGACTTGGCTTCTGGATTTTTGTAGACATTTTCAAACATGAACTCTCTAAGTTCCTTCATAGCTTGTGCAACCGGTTCGGATTGTAAGATATCATCCTTTTCAAAACTCGTCGTGACTATATCATGAATAAAATGATCCAACCGCTCACCTGTGGTATAACCTATGACTTCCCTTATGCTCTTAGGAACATCCGCCTCGGTTAGTATACCTGCTCTTATCGCATCATCCATATCATGATGTATATAAGCTATTTTATCGGAGAGCCTTACTATCTTCCCCTCAAGAGTAGATGGCTTACCACTTGTCTGATGGTTCAGTATTCCGTCCCTTACCTCCCAGGTCAGATTAAGTCCCTGTCCGTCTTTTTCCAGAACATCCACTGTTCTTAAACTCTGTACATGATGCTCAAATCCAAGAGGGCATATCTCATTTAAGGCCCTTTCACCAGCATGTCCAAATGGTGTGTGTCCAAGGTCATGTCCGAGAGCTATAGCTTCTACAAGATCCTCATTAAGTTTCAGAGCCTTGGCTATGGTTCGAGCATTCTGACTTACCTCTAAAGTATGTGTAAGCCTGGTCCTGTAATGGTCACCCTCAGGCGATAGGAACACCTGTGTCTTATCCTTAAGCCTTCTAAAGGATTTACTGTGCAATATCCTGTCTCTGTCTCTCTGAAAGACCGGTCTTATATCGCACTGCTCTTCCTCTCTTAATCTCCCTCGTGTGTTTACACTAAGAGTTGCATAAGGACTAAGCGTTATTTTTTCTCTGTTTTCGAGTTCCTCTCTAATTGTCATGCTGATACCTCATATTAACCTCATATTTTTATTATTCAACACACATTTGTTTTTTCCTTTATCTGAAAATATAAAATTTTTATTAACTTGATTGTAAAACCCAAATACGGTTGAAACTTAAAAACCAAGTCTGTATAATAGTTAAGATTGCAAAAACAGACATATATAAGAATAAAGAAACAAATATGAAATACTCATTAGGAATCGATATAGGTTCAACAACCGTTAAAATCGCCATATTGGACGAAGATCATAAGATCCTGTTCTCTGATTATGAAAGGCATTTTGCCAACATTCAGGAAACACTTACAGATCTATTAAAAAAAGCAAAGAAAGAGGTTGGAAGCATTACTGTTCATCCCATGATAACAGGTTCTGGTGGTCTGACTCTGGCAAATCACCTGGAAGTTCCCTTTACCCAGGAAGTTATAGCTGTATCAACTTCTCTTGAAGAATTTGCTCCCAAGACCGATGTTGCAATTGAGCTTGGTGGCGAAGATGCAAAGATCATATATTTTGATAACGGGAACATTGAACAGCGAATGAACGGTATCTGCGCCGGAGGTACAGGTTCATTTATTGACCAGATGGCTGCCCTGATCCAGACGGATGCAACAGGTCTTAATGAATATGCTAAGAATTACACATCACTATATACTATTGCAGCTCGTTGCGGCGTATTTGCAAAAACTGACATACAGCCGTTAATAAATGACGGCGCAACAAGAGAGGATCTTTCCGCATCAATCTTCCAGGCAGTTGTCAATCAGACCATCTCAGGTCTTGCCTGTGGTAAACCGATAAGAGGTCACGTTGCATTTCTTGGAGGTCCTCTTCACTTTCTTTCAGAACTGCGTGCTGCATTTATACGTACACTCAAGCTTGATGACGAACATATAATAAATGTCGATAACTCACATCTGTTTGCAGCGATCGGTTCAGCGCTGAATGCCAAAGATGATGTAAGCGCTTCTCTCGATGACATGATTGCTAGATTAAGCAATGGAATAAAGATGGAATTTGAGGTTGCACGTATGGAGCCTCTTTTTGCATCAAAAGAAGAATATGACGAATTTGAGGAAAGACATGCAAAAGCCCAGGTAAAAAAGGCTGACCTTTCAACATATAAAGGCAACTGTTTCATGGGTATCGATGCAGGGTCAACCACAACTAAAATTGCAGTTGTCAGTGAAGACGGTGATCTTTTGTATTCATTCTATGATAACAACAACGGAAATCCCCTTCAGACTGCTATAAACGCGATCATTGATATATATAAGGCTCTTCCAAAGGATGCTCATATAGTAAGATCGTGCTCTACCGGTTACGGCGAGGCTCTTATGAAAGCAGCCTTTCTTCTCGATGACGGTGAAGTTGAGACAGTTGCTCATTACTATGCCGCTGCTTTCTTCAAACCTGATGTTGACTGTATCCTTGATATAGGCGGTCAGGACATGAAATGCATCAAGATCAAGAACCAGACTGTTGACAGCGTACAGCTCAATGAGGCGTGTTCTTCAGGATGCGGATCTTTCATCGAAAACTTCGCTGAATCTCTAAACTACAGTGTACAAGATTTTGCAAAGGAAGCTTTGTTTGCTCCCCATCCGATCGATCTTGGTACCCGCTGTACCGTATTCATGAATTCAAAAGTTAAACAGGCTCAGAAGGAAGGTGCTAGTGTTGCTGATATATCAGCAGGCCTTGCCTATTCTGTTATCAAAAATGCTCTATTTAAGGTCATAAAGGTATCAGATGCTTCAGAACTTGGGAAAAATATAGTTGTACAAGGCGGAACCTTCTACAACAACGCAGTACTGAGAAGCTTTGAAAAAACAGCAAACTGCGAAGCAATACGTCCGGATATCGCCGGTATAATGGGTGCTTTCGGTGCCGCTCTCATATCAAGAGAAAGATATGAATCCGGTTATCGCACAACAATGCTTGATCAGAAGTCTATTGAAAGCTTCACCTTTGAAACTAGCATGTCAAAGTGCAAGGGATGCACCAATAATTGCCGTCTGACTATTAACCGTTTTCCCGGAGGAAGAAATTATATCTCCGGAAACCGCTGTGAACGTGGTATCGGCAAGGAGCGCAACAAAAACAACATTCCGAATCTTTTTGATTACAAACTTAAAAGGTTCTTCGATTATGAACCTTTGTCAGCCGAAAAAGCAACTCGCGGAACCGTGGGAATTCCGAGAGTATTAAACATGTACGAAAACTACCCTTTCTGGTACACATTCTTCACAGATCTAGGCTACAGAGTTATCCTGTCACCGCTTTCAACTAGAAAGATATATGAACTTGGTATAGAATCAATCCCTTCGGAGTCCGAATGCTATCCAGCAAAGCTTGCTCACGGTCATATCATGTGGCTGATAAACCAGAAGGTCGATTTTATATTCTACCCAGCTCTTTTCTATGAAAGAAACGAGTTTAAGGACGCAAACAACCACTACAACTGTCCTATAGTCACCTCCTATTCGGAAAACATAAAGAACAATGTTGAAGAAATAGGCAGAGGTGAAGTAAGATTTGTAAATCCTTTTCTCTCATTTACCAGCGCTGACGTGATCGCCAAGGCCCTGGTCAAGGAATTTAGCGAACTTCCAGCTCAGGAAGTTATTACGGCCGTATATGATGCATGGCGCGAACTCGAAGCAGCTCATCAGGATATCCAGAGAAAAGGTGAAGAGGTTATTAAGCAAATTGAAGAAACCGGCATAAGAGGCATAGTACTTGCCGGCCGTCCGTATCATCTGGATCCGGAGATCAATCACGGTATCCCCGAGATGATCACTTCATATAACATAGCTGTATTAACCGAAGACAGCGTTTCTCATCTGGCACAGCCGGAAAGACCGCTAATCGTTTCAGATCAGTGGATGTATCATTCAAGGCTCTATGCCGCTGCAAGCTTCGTTCGTACAACAGATAACATCGATCTTGTGCAGCTTAACTCATTCGGTTGCGGTCTTGATGCAGTCACTACAGATCAAGTAAATGACATTCTTTCAAATGCAGACAAGATTTATACCTGTCTTAAGATTGATGAAGTAAACAATCTGGGGGCCGCTAGGATCAGGATTCGTTCTCTGATATCTGCTCTGAATGTAAGAAAACGCTTGAACAAGCAAAGAACCATCCGTCCAAGCTCAATAAACAAGATCGAATTTACTGAGAAGATGTATGATGATCATTATACCATAATATGTCCTCAGATGTCTCCGATTCATTTTGATATCATGGGGCCGGCAATGGCAAGCTGCGGATACAATCTTGTAGTTCTTGACACAAATTCCCGTGCTTCCATTGATATGGGACTTAAATATGTCAATAACGATGCATGCTATCCATCTCTCCTGGTTGTGGGCCAGCTTATGGAAGCGCTTTTTTCCGGTAAATATGATCTGAATAAAACTGCTCTTGTAATTACCCAGACAGGTGGCGGATGCAGAGCCACCAACTATATTGGCTTTATCAGAAGAGCTCTTAAAAAAGCCGGTATGGAATACATTCCCGTTATCTCAATGAATTTAGGCAACATAGAGACCAACTCAGGCTTTAAGATGAATGTTGACTTTTTAAAGAGAGCTGCGATCGGTGCTGTATTCGGTGATATCTTCCAAAAGGTCGTATATCGTATGCGTCCTTATGAACTTGAGACCGGAAGTGTAGACAGACTTCATGAAAAATGGAAAGAAAAATGTATAGAGTTTGTAACCCAGAAACATCTTTCCATCCCAAAGATGTATAAGCTCATGAAGCAGATAATAAAAGACTTTGATGAGATACCGATTGACGAAAGCCTAAAGAAGCCTCGTGTTGGAATAGTAGGCGAGATCCTTGTAAAGTACTCTCCTGCCGGAAACAACAGACTCGTTGAACTTCTGGAGGCTGAAGGAGCTGAGGCTGTCGTACCTGAACTTATGGGCTTTATGCTGTACTGTTTCTATGATCAGGTCTATAAGAACGAGCATTTCTTTACCAGCAAAAAAAGTGCGATTTTATCTCAGCTTGGAATTGACGCTATCGAGTTTTTAACAAAACCGATCAACAAAGAATACGCCAAAAGCAAACACTTTGATCCTACCCCGCCGATATCCACATTAATCAAGTATGCTGAAGATTATGTGTCTATCGGAAACCAGACAGGCGAGGGATGGTTCCTGGTTGGTGAAATGGTGGAGCTCATCCATTCCGGAGCACCTAACATAGTATGTACGCAGCCGTTTGGATGTCTTCCAAACCACATAGTAGGCAAAGGTGTTATCAAGGAACTGAGAAGGACCCATCCGGAAGCTAATATCGTTGCTATCGACTATGATCCTGGAGCAAGCGAAGTTAACCAGTTAAACCGCATCAAACTGATGCTCTCAGCTGCTGTTAAGAAAATGAAATAAACTGCGGTTTTATCTTGCATGTATAAACACTCCCCGATGTCGGGGAGTGTTTATTTTAGTCTTTATAGTGTTTAAGCTTCCTATCAAGCCTGATCGATCTTTTTTCGTGTTCTATTGAATAAAATGCTTATTACCACACCAAATAAAAATGCCAGCGCTGCTACCAGAACATATGCGCCTGTTTGAGGTCTTATCAAAAATGATCCATATACCGTTTCATTTGAATAAGTAACATCACTGCTTCCATTAGGTATAAAAGCGATCACAGACACAAGAGAAACGAATAACAAGCAACTAAGCACAGACAGAAGCATATTGGTCTGCTTTATTCGCTTTATCGATACGCTCTTTCCACGCTTCATTATCTCATTCATAGCTTCTTTATCTGAATATCTCATTAATGCCTTTCTCCTTGTCTTCTATCAAAATAATCAATTCTGAGATACATTTTGTTTTGAAAGCCTGTGATATAATATGTACAGCAAACCGGCAACAACCGGTGGCATTACAAATCCTATATATGCTGAAATTCCCGACTCTGATACGAGCAGATTATACAATGCATGAAACACCATAGCAATCGATACTCCGCCAGCAATGGCTGGAAGTGAAAACACCTTCAGTCGCTTAGCAACAATAAACCAAATAGAAAGAGCCAGTATACTTACTATATGCATAACTCCTACTGCCAATCCTCTTATAAGTATGTAAGGCAGACTGTCCGCACCGCTTGTCAGTATGTAACAGCAGTTTTCAAAAGTTGAAAAACCAGCTCCTATTGCTACTGCCAGCATTGTGAATGTGCTGTCGTTAGGATTAAATAAAACAATAACCAGCATCAGAGGTAATAGTTTCATCAACTCTTCTACTATCGGCGAAAGAAACACCGCTGCATCATTATTGCTCATTCCCGTAGCCAGATCAAGGAATCCACTTATATATGCAGCCAACAGACACATGCCCATTCCCAGCACAAACGCTGCAACATACTTTCTAACATCAGCATGTATGAACAATAAAGAAACAATAAGAGGTATCGCGATGCATAAAAGGATATTCTCTGCGTATATCATACCTCTGCCTCCGTTTTAAGTGACATGAACATCAAAAACATGCTCAACGTACTAACAAGCATTGATACAAGATAGAATACATCTACACTCATATACATAGATGTAACACTCCATGCAAACAGAGCGAATGCAAGGCTTATTCTCGCTGCCGGATTATTGCCTTTTCTAAACTCTAATAATACATCAGTTATAAAATATATCTCTCCTGCGATCAGGATCATTCCTATAACCTGATCCAATGTAGATGCCAGGGACTGGTCAACAAAAAAGGTCATAGTATTGGCCGTTATAAGCGCTATACAAACAACAGCCAGTATTCTCCATTCCATCTTGCTAAATGATTCACTCTGTTTCAAATGTATCATTAGATAAAAAAGCAGATATCCGAATACAAATCCTGTCAATATATCCTGCACCCATTCTCCTGACCATGCGATCCATAGAGCTACATTGGCTATAACAAACAGTATTGATAAAATTCTCTCTTTTCTTGCATCAACACCAAAAGCTTTTATATCACTCGCCAGAACAGCACCGAGAGAAATAAACATAGCCCATTCAGCTATCTCATTTGCAGCAAACGGCATACGTGAAAAAGGGCGAAGAATATCATATGCAAGCCAATATATATCACTTAAAAGAGACGCAACGATTGCAAAGGCAAAAAATATCGCTTTAATATTCTTTTCATCACGTAAGATCATGCGCAACACGCCTGCAAGTACGATAATCAACACAACAATCTGTATCAATGTAGGAAGGTATTCAATACCCTTCATTATTAAATCCCATCCTTTCAAGCTGTTCTTTCAATGCTTTTTGTCCTCTTTGCACCAGATTGTATATCTGCTTTCTGTTCTTGTGCATAACACGTCCTGCTTCTTCATGTGTCATGTTCTCAAAATATATCAAAATCAGGATTTCTCGATACTGAGGCTTTAGCTTTTCAAGTGCCGAATATAGCTGTCTGTTCCTTTCATTTTTCAGAATATCAAATTCCAGATCCTCTGCTGCGATCATATCTTCATCATCAATAGCAACTTCTCTTGATAATCTTCTAAGGCGCATCAAAGTAAGATTTCTGCCCACCGAGAAAAGCCATGTTTTAAATGAACTTCTTTCTGAAAACATTGTCGGCCCGGCAACAATCTGAGCAAATGTATCTATCATCAGTTCTTCGGCATCATCGATGTTATGAACTAGACTGTTTATGAACAATATAAGAGATTCCTTATACCTCTCAAAAAGGATATGGATGTCTTTCTCATCTCTTTCATTTAAATATCGATTATATACCTGTTCGTCAGTTTCTTGCATAAATCGTCTAGATCAGACATCATTTCCTGTCTGTATTCCTTTTAAAGCATCTAACATGTTCTTGAGAGTTGTATCTGCTATCGCTTCGAGAGCTTCAAGTGTATAGAATCCCTGATGAGAAGTCATCATTACATTCGGGAATGACAGAAGTCTTGCGGTAACAGAATGTTGCATGATTTCATCGGAGCGATCTTCATATACATTCCCTGTCTCTTCCTCATATACGTCAAGACCTATACCCAGGAATTTGTTAAGGCGTATTCCCTCAATAAGTTCATCAGTGTCAATAAGAGCTCCTCTAGAGGTGTTGACAAGGATTACGCCATCTTTCATCTTCTTAATACTCTCAATATTGATCATATGATATGTTGAGTCAAGAAGCGGGCAGTGAAGCGAAATAAGATCACTGGTCTTAAGAAGTTCATCAAGAGAAACATATTCAACAAAATCCTTAAGGTCAGGATTCTGATACACATCATAGGCTATTACTTTCATTCCAAAGCCTCTGCATATACGGCACATGGCAGCACCAATCTTGCCTGTTCCTACAATGCCAGCAGTCTTTCCGTAAAAGAGAACGCCTCTTAATCCTTTGAGTGTATAATCATTCTCACGAACTTTGTTGTACGCTTTATAAAGTCTTCGATTAACTGCCATTGCAAGAGCCATAGCAAGCTCAGCTACTGATTCCGGAGAATATGCCGGTACACGCTTTACCGCAATTCCCAGTTCTTTAGCCTTATCCACGTCGACATTGTTATATCCAGCACATCTCATCAGTACGGCTTTTACTCCATTTTTAGAAAGTATCTCCAGAGTCTGTGCAGAAACATCAGCACTTACAAATGCGCAAACAGCATCGTATCCCTTAGCCAGTATAGCGGTTCGTGGCTCAAGTTCATGCTCGATATAGTCAATCTCTATATCAGGAAAATTCGGTAGGATTGAATCGAATGATTTTATATCGTATGTTTTTGCTGCGTAAAATAGTAATTTCATATTTTCCTCCTAATATACCAATAACCGCTCAGCAAAATAAGTGAGCGGTTACATTTCACCTTACACCCACGACATGCTGAGTGCTTTATCCCATAAATCTCTTTGAACATCCACCTGTTCATTTAGCCAGTCAACACAGGCATCCTTTCCATCTGCCGACAGAGAAAACCTGTTGTACTGCTTCAATTCATCGGCAGTCTTTATATAGTTATAAGGTTCCGGCCAGATACACGCTTCTATCTCATCTCCCGATCTTGACAATCTGTATCTCATTCCCTTATAGCTTCCTGTCATAGGTTCTTTTTTTATAAATTCAAGTGCTATTGAAGATTTAAGTATGTATTCCATTTACAATTCAAACTCCACCCTGAACGTTGTTCCCATATCCTCTTCGGAATCAACAGAGATCTCTCCGTTAAGAAGCTCAACAAGACGTTTTACAACGGTCAGACCGAGCCCGGTACCTTTACCATATTTATTCGGATTACGCTTTTCCTGAGAAAATTCGTCATATATTCGGGGCAAAAAATCTTCACCGATTCCGCATCCACTATCCTTAATCTTGAACTTGACTCTAAGCTTGTCACCTTCATCATGTGCATGCACATCAAACTGTATCTTGCCTTCATCTGTGAATCTGACAGCATTTAACAGAATATTGATCGCAATCTGCTGAACTCGTCCCGGATCACATACCAGTCTCTTATAGCGATCATAGTCACGATAAACTACAAACTCTATACCTTTTTCTTCTGTCATAGGCCGGATAACAGTCTCTATACCATCAACTATCATCTCAAAGGCGCATTCTTTTTCCTCGAGTTTAAGATTTCCACTCTCAATAGCATGTATATCCACCAGTTCCTGAGACAGCGTCATAAGATAATTGCTAGCCGCATGGACACGTCTCATATCATATGAAAGCAGGTCTGTATCAGTAGAATATCTATCCATGTATGAAATGGAATAGATTGCATTAAGCGGATTCTTCATCTCAAGTCTGAGTCTCGCTATCAGTTCATCATTACGACGTTTGGCCTTCTTTTCATTACGCAGAGACTTTTCAAGATTCTTCTGAAGCTGTTCTATTTCACGTTCTTTGTTCTTAACATCAGTAACATCAACAAAACTTCCTGCAAGTCCTGCAATCTTTCCGTCATTATCATAGACAGGTGCCTTAGAGATATAAATGTCCCTTTCTTCGCCATCTACTCTGCACTTTTCAAGGACCATATAAGTATTCTCACCCAGCAAAACTTTTTGTTCGTCAAGATTTGAAGACTCGATATCCTTCAGCCAATTTAGATCTTCATCGGTTTTTCCGATTATATCGACCTGGGATTTAAAACTGAAAAAATCCAGGAACGCCTTGTTTACTCCTTTATAACGACGGTCATTATCCTTCCAAAAGATACTTTCCTGTGCAGTATTCAAAATCTTATCAAATATCTGATTTTCTTTTGACACCTATACATTCCTCCATCATTCACTTCATTCAATAAACGCTATGCATGATCCTTAAGAACATCTATAAACCAGCGACATGCGTCTCTCATATCTTCCTTCACAAACTCCTTAGTTTTTTCACATTCAGGGATGAATGATGCGCTTGTCTCATCTCTGTTTGATATATTCCACATGACATATCCTACTTCGTATCGGTCCGCCAGCTCGATCCATTTATCCGATTCAATAAAATTATTGTCTAGATTACCGTTTGCATTGCAGCATCCGAATTCCGTTATGAACAGAGGCAATCCATTATTTGCAGCATCCTCAAATTTCTTTCTTAATTCGTCCTTATGCGTGTCAGCATAAAAATGCAGAACATACATCAGATTATTATCTATTGTTATCGGATCAGCACTTGCTTCATCGACATCCTGAGACCATCTGGGTGTACCGCACAATATAACTGCGTATTTATCATATTTTCTTATGACAGGTATGACCTCTTGCGCATATTTCTTGATATCCGCCCATGTACAGTCCACATTAGGCTCGTTACATATCTCATAGAATACATTTCCATACGCATGATATTTCTGAGCCATCAGTTCAAAAAACTTGATTGCCTCATCTTTATGAATCAGGGGATTTGAATCAAGCAAAATATGCCAGTCAATGATCACATACAATCCAAGTTCTGTAGCATATCTCACTCCTTTGTCAATGAGTTCAATAAGCTTGTTCTTGTTCTCATCATCACCTTCACAGTATCCATCTATTTCGGCAGTATACATGGCAAGGCGGATAACATCCACTTTCCATTCCTCACTCATCTGCTCAAAGAAATCCCTGTTTATATATTGTGGATACCATGATAGGCCATGTGTAGATAGACCATGAAGTGCAACAACTTCATTGTTGTGATCAACAAGTTTTCCTTTGTTATTAACGTGCAATGCACCATGCTTTTCATATTTAGTCATAATTCTAGGATTCCTTTTATACCTTCAATTGATATAACAAAAAAGGTGAGCAATCTCAGCTCACCTTTTAACAATTAAAGCATTATTTCTTCTTATTGCCTGAAGACTGCTGTTTCACATCTTTTGATACCTTGTCAGCCTTTTTATTTACAGCTTCCTTAATATCTTCTTTTTTCTCTTCTACAGCTTCTTTAACCTCTTCTTTCTTCTGAGCTGCCTCTTTGGCAACTTCTTTAGCTTCTTCTTTAATCTCTTCTTTTACTTCTTCTTTTTTCTCAGCGGCAGAATTCTTAAGTTCATCCTTCTTATCCTGAACCGCTTCCTTGGCAGCTGCTATCTTTTCTTCTACAGTTTCTTTTGCTTCTTCAGCTTTAGTCTGAACTACATCTGCAGGTGTATCAGCCTCATAATCAACTACCTCATTGGGAATCTCGGCTGCCTTTGTAACAGCTGTGTCATCCTGCTTCTTGGGTTCTTTATGATAAATCCACTCTCTCTTCTCGATCATCGCTGCAGATTCAAGTGTTTCATCTGAAGAAAGATCCTTATGCCAATGGCTCTTATAAATCTTGGTTATAATAGCTGCGATCGCTGCTATAAGAAGTAACAGGATCAAAAGAGCAACACCAAACTCAACATAATAAAGAGTAGTTCCAGGTGTAGCGATCTGAGTCTTTGCATCGAATTCTGTCTGGCTTGACTGAACAAACGAGAACAGATTGAATACTCCTGCGACACCGCTCATAAGTCCGATCCACATGCTTGCGAAAATATTCTCAGATGCTCTAGACTGGAAAACAAGCATAGTAGCTATTATAAGTGCAATGATAGGACCAATGAACTTGTTAGAGTTTCCATACATGTAGTCGACAGGTGCGTTTTCATCTATCTGACTGTTATCTGCAAGTTTGATAGCATTTGCAACATATGCACGAATAAGAATAAATGCGAAGAATGCTATACATATCAGACATACAAATGTTGCAAAAAGGTTGTATTTTGCACCAAGCGCTACATCTCCAAGGCCTTCCTTCGGAGGCTTAGCAACCTTTGTTGCCGCATAGTCAACATACGCGAAAATGAGCAAGAATACTGAGCACGATGCAACATGAATGACTCCATATGACTGATTCTTCTTTTTGTAGAAATCATTCATATCTACTACCAAAAGAAGTAAAGCAAAACCTGCGATCATGTATTTATGGATTGTAGCACCATAAGGCAGATAGAACGCTATCGCCAGTAAAACGATATGTGCTACCAGTGAAACCGGAAGCTGATTTACAAACAATCTGATCATTGTGAAAGCAAACAGAATGATTGCTGACATCAATGCATATTGCCATGAGAACTTATCATATCTAGCCAGTGCTATGATACCAAGGGACGCTGCAAGTCCCAACAGGTATATCAACATGCAGTTTGAAATCTCAAATACTGTTTTATATCTTCTACTAATCATTCTCAACCACCCACTTTACAATCTTTTCTTTGTCATCTTCGTATGGTGTAATATCAACCTCTTTGAACTCAGGGATAATAAGCTTTACGCTGTGTCCCTTGGCGATGAATTCATCAAGCTGCTTAACAAAGTCTGACTTTCTGTTATTTGATATAACAACGAAATCCGTACTGCCGTCATCCAGTCTCTCAACATCACCGAGGATGTGCTTGAATGCTCTGGGTGTTTTTGTTACATCTATTCTTGCTATCGTCTTCTGTAGAGAACTCTTGTCATCAACATCTGAGACAGCATCCAGTTTGCATTCTTCACCAGTTATCATATCAATACCGTTTGTAAAGAACTTAACCGGAATATTATCTTTATAGCATCTCTCTACAAAGTAGTCCGCGATCCTTACTCCATCTTCAACCAGTTCATCTGCTCTTGACATAGAGTTAAGCTCTGTGTTGAGAAGCACAACGCACTTTCTCTCTTCGCCTTCTTCTTTGATTGAGCTCATTACGTTATCTATATTCTCCGGAACACTCATATCATGAATGGGCTTTGGAAGAACATACATGAGTCTTGGAGTCTTTAACGTCATGCGTCTTGCTTTTGATATGAAAAAGTCCATACCGAAAACATCTATACTTGCCAACTGATAACATCCGCGTTTTGTACACTTGAACGGATAATATCTTGTTACCTTCTGATAAGGCAGAACTGAGAAATAGTCACTTCTGTAAATCTGGTCAGTAACAGCAGAACTCTTCTTGACTTCAGCAAATTTGAACACCTTGGGTAATGCAAATCTGATCTGAAGGATTGAGATTGGCAGAACCTTGTCATTTGATATCTTCTCGATCAGGTTATTGTCATCTCCCTCTCTTACCGTATCATTTTCAAATTCTACTGAAATGTTCAATCCCTTATGCCAGAATCTTTTATAGATCAGGCTTACAAGGAAGTACAGAATAATTCCCACCAGTAGTACTATCAATAATTTCATCTTCTCAAACCCTCACTTAATATAAGTTTATTCGGTTTCTATACAATATACCGAATTAATTATACCATACTTTTTTTCAATTGTGTATACAATCTGACAAATTTAAATATAAATAAATCAATTATTTTTCAGCTTTTCCTGGTATTTTTTTGAGATATCCAAAAGACCTTTAAAGAATTCAAGATAATACTCTTTGAACATATCGTTTTTTATGTATGAGCGATTCTTTTCGATTAGAGTTTTTTCCCTTGTCGCATCGTAAATAGGGATGTTGTTTTCTTTCTTGTAAAGAGCTATTTCCTTTGAACATTCCATTCTCATCTCAAAGAGTTTTGCCATCTGCTTATCTATATCCTCTATTTTTTCTCTTGCCTGTGTAAGATCCATTTCTTAATACCTCTCAATCAGAATTCCATTGGTTAATTTATCATATCTTATCACATACGTCCAACAAAAAAACAAAAATGCGAAATAACACCCGTATAATAAAAACCGCGGACTTTCGTCCGCGGCATCCTATCTTAGAATATTCTCCTCATCCTCACTCGGTTCATAGAACCCTCTTACCATGCCATAGGAGATAACATTACCCGTCTCGCCGTTTTGTGAAATGTTTAGTTTGTTAAGTTTGTCACTTATATCAGTTCCTGTTGAGTCCATATTGTACACCAACGTTTCATTCATCTCTTTTAGAGCGATCACATACACATCATATTCGTGTTTTTCCGGAGGATAAGGTCCGACATATCCGGCTTCCTTACCATCATATTCACCTTCCTTAAATCCATTCCTATCTGTCATAACACACATATGAAGCCAGTTGCTTGCATCCTTGTCCAGCATGAATACCGCATAACCGGTAGCGCCATCTACGGCCTCCCAACTGAGTTCAGGAGAAACATTACCATGCCTTGAGCCACATTCCTTCTTCCACATATCCCCTTCAAGACTAATTGTACTGACGTTAAACATCTTCAGTTCCTCAATATATAAAGTATCACTCTCAGCTCCACCATTTATTGCTTCATCATATTCCCTGTCTGAAACATGTGTTGCATTAGCTGTAAATATCATTTCACCCTCTCCTTTATCAGAACTCAGTTTAAGCGTAAGCTCACCCTCATCGGTAATGATTCCCTCCATGCATTTGAAATTCTGCTCTACTATACCGTTTTCTCCTATCCACGTAAAAACCCCGCTTGCATTAGTAAAGAAAGGCTGTTTCTTTGGGCTATTGTTTTCATCATTTATAGCTATTGCAAAAAAGCCCATTTTGTTTTTAAATCTTATAAACAGCTGTCCGTTATCATCATTCTCGATCTTATCACCCATCCATGTCTTCAAATCATCGGTTTTAAGTGTCTCGCTCTTCCAACAACTTCCCGGCAGTGCTTCATTATTTACATTCCAAGCTGTACAAGTCTCTTTCCCCTTGACCCACTGTGCATTATCCGAATCATATAAAAACTCAACATTCTTGCTGATGTTCTGCGGTATCATACCGCTCGGGTCACCTGCTTCGATATCCATGCTGACGGTATCCTTTGCCACATAATGCATTCCATTCTCAGTTATATCGATTGTTTCAAAGCTGTGTTCCTTAATAGTAAGCGATTTATAACCATCAATCATACACTCGCTCATCACCTGTTCATCAGAGACAGATTCAGGAATTGTTTCAACCATTGTCTTGGCCTGCGCATTTTCTGTGTTTTCTGTCATAACATCCGCATTATCACCAGTCGCACATCCTGCAAAGAGCACAGCCCCTATGAGCATTATTGATAATATAATAAATCCCGATAAAGATCTTCTTTTCATAACATACCTCCTGTTGTTGGATTTTATATGTTAATCATAAGTTCTTTTCGGGATAAAAAATAGAAATATCTGCACAGACATCTGTAAAATCTGCACATACTACTGCTTTCTGAACGCCTTAGGCGACATGCCTTCGTGTTTTTTGAATACCTTTGTAAAATAATTCTGATCCCCAAATCCTACTCTTGCACTTACTTCCCCTATAGGGATCTGAGTCGTTGATAGCAGTACTTTTGCCAGATCAAGCCGTAGCTTGAGCAGATAATTCATGCATGTCATTGATGATTCTTTCATGAATATATCGTTAAGCTTGTTTCTGTTTATGAGGAATGTTTTAGTCAACCTATCAAGATTGATATTCTCACCTATATGTTCATTCAGATATTCAACTATCTCAGAAAACGTCACAGAAGTTTCTGTATCCTTATCTTTATCATCACCTGAAGAAACAATAACATATGAATAGTTTATAAAATAGAGCAATTCCATCAGGAAAGATCTGCTCCTGCAAGGCCAGAATCCGTCCTTCTGTCCCTTTAGCTGAGCATCGAGCGAACCTATTATATTCTTAACTCTCTCGAGACTGTTAAGCGATATTGGTATAACAGGTTTTGTAAGATCAGAATTCGTAAACGGAAGTATCATAACATAATCCTGGTATATTATCGTACCGAACTGATTGTCAAAATCATGTGCTTCGATACGTTCGTGCGAGAACTCATCCCTGACAGCCTGTGGATTAAAGAATACAATATCAGTTTTGATCTTCTCCATAATTTTAAAATCAGCCTTATCTTTGTTGGACAGCAGAATGATCGCAGGCGCCTTTACTGAATAATCCCTGCCATTTATCTTTAGTCCAAAAGTTCCCTTCTCAACAGCAACTATCTTGTATGTTGTATCATCATTGATATACTCAGGGAATCTATCGTCCTTTTCAACATATATATCAACGATCCTGTCCCAGTCATCCCAGAAGCACTCCGTGTACAGCTTCATGTCATACCCCCGATCATTTGCGGTTTTCAAAAAAAATCTTTAACTTTGCTAGCAATTCTTCTCTCTCGATAGTTTTTAAAAAATATCCCTCAGGTTTTAGTGCCACCACTGCCATAACGCTTTCCTTGTCTCCCTTTCCTGTGAGAAATATTACAGGTATGTTCTTAGTCTCCTCTTCGCTTCTTAACATCTCTAAGACCTGTGGCCCCGCTGTCACCGGCATTTCATGGTCAAGCAGTATAAGGTCTGCCTTGTTCTTTCCGAGCCACTTGATAGCCTGGAGTCCAGAATTTGCCATAGCAACCTTATACGTTCCTTTGAGCCATTCTCTTACAAGTCCGAAATAAGAGGGATCATCATCAACGATAAGAATCGTCTTTCTGAACTCTCCGGATTCAAGCTTTCTAAACATTTCACTGACATTATCAACAAAAGCAGCATTGTCTATCGGTCTTTCATAAACAGCATATACAAGATCTCCCGAAACACGATCTTTTATGAATCTGATGGCGTTCTTATCTCCTATGGGTATCATCTGAACACCGTCTTCGATCATTTTTTCGCAAAGGAAATGCAGTGCTGCATCCTGAGGCGTTTCTCCTTCATCCATATGCATGACAACAAGTTTTGTATCGTTCCATTTCGAATTGATCTCGTTGACGCCCCAGTGCACAAACTCGCATACCAAGCCGGCATCAGTGAAGCCTCACACGACTGAAGTCGCGTGCTTCCTATAGGTGTCTGACGACACCTGCTCGCTTTAGACGAGCGGACTACATTTCTACTATACAGCAAAAACTCAGCTACTTACATCTATCCAGATAT